>ERZ724526.362-NODE-362-length-26806-cov-12.051026_pt1 | contig 26806 bp, 20 predicted proteins | sample MGYA00376059_ERZ724526 | MGnify/ENA primary metagenome ERZ724526 (study PRJEB28724, sample SAMN07190883) | activated sludge metagenome | isolation source: activated sludge of sewage treatment plant in Hong Hong | place: Hong Kong | collected 2016-03-17 ...
TCAGGTGGCATGCAGGGCCAGTTTACCGACATGGAAATTTCATACAACCTGATCAAGACCCTCAGAAAAGAGCTGTATGATATTTTGGCATTCCACACCGGGAAGACCTTTGAAGACATCGAAAAAGACTCCGAAAGAGATAAATGGATGACGTCTCACGAAGCCAAAGCATACGGCATTGTGGATGAAGTGCTTGATAGAAACAACCCCAGAAAAAAAGAGCAATAATCTTTTTGGTCGGGTTTTTGTTGTAATGATATTAAAAGCAAGCATATTTGGCTAAGTTCAAGGAAAATATCAAGTGTTCTTTTTGTGGCAGAGACAAAAAAGAAGCCGTTTTATTGATAGCGGGTATCGATGGACACATTTGTGAAATGTGTGTTGAACAGGCTTACCACATAGTCAATGAAGAAGTAGCGGAAAAAGGCAAATTTGGTCCAACCCAGTTTTCCCTGCCCGAAAACTTCAAACCCCAGGAAATTAAAAACTACCTGGATCAATATGTAATTGGTCAGGACGAAGCCAAAAAATGCCTTTCGGTTGCCGTTTATAATCACTACAAACGGTTGCGACAAAAATCGAAAGACGAAGTTGAAATAGAAAAATCCAACATCATTTTTATTGGAGAGACAGGCACGGGCAAAACCCTGATGGCCAAAACGATTGCCAAATTTCTGGATGTACCCTTTGCAATCGTAGATGCCACGGTTTTTACCGAAGCTGGTTACGTAGGAGAGGACGTAGAATCCATGCTTTCCAGGCTGCTCCAGGCGTGTGACTACAATGTAGAAGCGGCGGAAAAAGGCATCGTTTACATCGATGAAATTGATAAAATTGCCAGAAAGAGCGACAACCCCTCCATTACCCGCGACGTTTCCGGGGAGGGTGTACAACAAGCCATGCTCAAATTGCTTGAAGGCACCGAAGTAAATGTACCCCCTCAGGGAGGTCGAAAACACCCGGAGCAAAAAATGATCAAGGTAGATACCTCAAAGATTCTATTTATCTGTGGCGGAGCCTTTGACGGCATAGACAAAGTCATTGCCAGAAGACTCAATACACAGGTAATAGGGTACAGCAAAGAAGAAGCGGTACAGATCGACAAAGAGAATTTACTCCAGTATATCAGCCACAAAGACTTAAAGGCATTTGGCCTGATTCCTGAATTGATAGGGAGGTTACCGGTATTGACCTATTTGGATCCATTGGATAAGGCTACATTGATCAGCATCCTCACCCAGCCCAAAAATGCCATCATCAAACAATATTCTAAACTGTTTGAATTGGAGGGCATACGCCTTGTTTTCACAGAAGAGGCCCTGGATTATGTTGCAGAAAAGGCCCTGGAATACAAGCTGGGAGCAAGGGGCTTGCGCTCTTTGTGTGAAGCCATCCTGACCGATGCCATGTTTGAATTGCCATCACAACCCGAGGTAAAAGAATTGATCATTGGTCGCGAATATGCAGAGGGAAAAATTTCCAAAGCCAAAATCAATAAGCTCAGGGCTGCCTGATGATTAACGCCTCCTTAACTACCTTTTCGACCTTTGCATAGGTCTTCAAAAAAAATCTGGTTATGAAATACGGACTTACAACCCTGACAATTTTTTGGATGGTCGCCGGTTTGATGGCACAAAAGACCTACCTTAAAGCCTCAGACAGCGATCCAAAGGCCAAAAAAATACTGGATGCACTCAAAAAAGAGTACGACGGCTACAAATCAATGGAAGTCAATTTTGAGTTGGTTTTGGAATTAAAAGCCCAGGCCGCAGAGACCCAAAAGGGAAAACTGATTCAACAGGGAAAAAAATATTTTGTCAGTGTAAGTGATCAGGAAGTTTACTGCGATGGCAAATCGGTATGGCTGTACCAAAAATCCAATAAAGAAGTACAAATTAATTCCTTCGAAGAAGGCCCCGGTTCTGAGGTTATGTCGCCCGCTGAGATGCTGCGTTTATATGAATCCGGTCAATATGCTTATGCCATAACAGGAAATGCTACGGAGAATGGAACCAAAGTAACACAAATTGAGTTTAAACCCTTAGATAAAAACAGCGAGTACACCAAAATCAGATTGTCTGTTGCTGAAAACACCAATAAAGCTACAAGCATAAAAGTGTTTTCAAAAGATGGTTCGAGGTATACGCTGAATGTCAAAAGCATCGTTCCCAATAAGACGTATGCACCTGAAGTGTTTGTTTTTAATGTAAAGCAACATCCTGGTGTCCACATAGAAGATCTGAGAATTGATTAATAGAACCGTACAATTTTCAGTTTACCAACCGTGCGATTCTTGAACCAGCTTCAGGAATCGCCTTTTATTTTGTGACCATTCGTAAAAACCTTTCCCGGGGTTTACCCTGATTTTCCCTCCGAGAATCCACCCATTTTCGCCTAAATCTGCCATTTTCAGCCTTCGTGGCATAATTTTTGAACACCTTATATATTACTATATAAATTAATATATAACAGGGTCGATTTTGGCAATTAATTCAAAACAAATATTTTATTCTGATTTTTAGTTAAAAATTAAAACAAAACATTGTATTATAGAAATGTTAATGTTCTTAATGCCTTGTTAATTGTCTTGAAGCGCAAACCTAAATAGCATACTTTTGCGTTCCAATTTGGCAATTTAATAGACTAAAACTCAACACCGATTTTTTTTGCCCAAAGACCTATTAACTTTTTGCCATGAACATATTGATTTCATTACGGAATCTGGTTTTTTTTCTGGTTTTGTCTTTTTCTGGTAATCCTGCGGAACCGGCATCAATACATACGTGCCTTGATGTAGCAGACCCTGAGATCGAAAAAAGAGTGATGAGCCTTCCCTTAAAGTTGGAGCTCAGATACAACAACCAGGTTAAAGAACAGATAGAATTTTTTGTCGAAAAACACCGGGGGTTGAGTTCAACCCTGCTGGGAAGAGCTCCCATGTATTTTCCCATCTTTGAAGATGCGCTTCGTACCCACGGCCTGCCAGATGAACTTAAGTTTCTTCCGGTGATTGAAGCAGCCCTGGTACCTTATGTTTCTTCTCACGTAGGAGCAAGTGGCTTATGGCAGTTTATGAAACCTACGGCACAACTCTATGGGCTCAAAGTTACCAATGTGGTAGATGAGCGCAGAGACCCCCACAAATCTACTCAGGCAGCCATGCACTACCTCAACCGATTGTACAACATCTATGGCGACTGGACCCTGGTCCTGGCCGCTTACAATTGCGGAGATGGTGTGGTCAACAGTGCATTGAGAAAATCCAATTCCAGGAGTTATTGGGACATCCAAAAATACCTGCCCAGACAAACACAGGAATTTGTTCCCAAGTTTATTGCGGTAGCCTATATGATGAACTATTACTACCTCCATGATCTGGAGCCCAATGTTTTGCCAGATGACTATGTGTTCACTGCTACTATTAAAGTAAAAGATAAAATTGACCTCAAGCATTTGGCTGAAGACTTTGAAATTGATTGGGAAGTCATGAAACGTTTGAATCCAAGTTTTACCAAAGGATTTATTCCACGATCAAACGGCGAACATACTTTGACCTTACCGGAAGCAAAGCTTTATGATTTTGCCATTGCTTATGATGCCATGAACGATGTAGTGGCTCTGTCACCCGCAGCTGCATCCAGAAGGGAAGCTTTGCTGGCCATTGCAGAAGCCAATCAGCGAAAGGATGAAATTTCAGGTACCCGCCCTATCAACAACTTACCCTTCCCTACCCTGATGACAGCCAACGGTACTGAAGCCATCAGAATGGAAGACGAGGGCTACATTAAGGTAGTCAAATTGACGAGAGGAAAATCATTGGCCGACATAGCGCGTGAAAACGGCGTTGAACTGGTGGCGTTGATGGAATTTAATAGAATTGATGTGAACTCCCCTCCTAAAATTGGGGACCAGATCAAGATAAGAATATAACTCCCATTACAATTACAATTCTGATAAAGGGGTCACATTTTTGGCCCCTTATTTTTTTGCTTTGGCACAAGCTTGCACAAGACTATTGTAAACCACGGTAGCAGAAGCTGCCCAATTGAACTTTTTTAATTGTTGGTACCCCCTTTTTATCATCTCTTCACGATTGGAAGGGACAACAACTAATTCCATGGCCCTGGTAATTTCCTGTGAACTGTGCGGATTTATACATAAGGCTGCATCTCCTGCTACCTCAGGCATGGAGGTGATATTGGATGTAATTACCGGCACTCCGCACGCCATGCCCTCCAAAATGGGTATGCCAAAGCCCTCAAACAGCGATGCATATATCAATGCATTTGCGTGTTGTACCCACTGCACCATAAGTTTGTCATCAGGCTTATTAAGGTGGATCAAATCCCCTTTTTCTGTCATTTTTTGCCAGAGCAAGCTTACCTCTTTACTGGGTTTAAACATAAATCTGCCCGCAAAAACCAGCTTAAATCCATGTCTATCATTCTGTTTATAAGCTTCAAATCCTTTGAGTATGTTGAGCGTATTTTTTCTTTCAATGATGGCCCCAGGTACAATAAAATATGGAAAATCAGCCGGACTTGGAGAATCTGTAATGATGTGTGTAAATGCTGTGGGCAAGGCGTTGTAGGCTACATCGACTTTGGCGGGGTCGATTGCAAATTGATTGCATACATCATCTTTTACAAACTGAGAGACCGTCACAATGTGGCTTGCTTTTTTCAATAACCGGGGCATTACCAGTCTTAAGTACCATCGGTTGAGCCAGGGGAGATAGCTGGGTTCATGGGCAAATACTATGTCGTGCACCACCAACACCTCGGGGTAAGAGCCCAACAATGCAGACAAGCCATCAAACGATAAAAAGACATCGATGTCAAGTGCTTTCATCTTGCGACGTACAGACCACTCAAACCAAATGGTAAACAATATGGGATGTCTCGCTTGTGGGTGGAGTACAACGGGTACTACGTTGTCAGAGAAGATGTATTTTTTGTCAAAGGGTCTGTCGAAAAAAAAGTAAAAGGTATGCTCGGGGTGTTGTTTACAAAGCTGGAAAAGAATTTCATAGGTATATTTTCCTATTCCTTCGAGATGAGTCTTGGGAAGTAAAAACCGGGTATTAACACCAATTTTCACCTTTATAAGCTTACGGCAGCACTGATTTGGCTTGCCAATCGCACCATTTCATCTTTATCCAATTGCATTTTGGCTTTGCTGAAATTGATATCGGATACAGATTCAATGGGAATGAGGTGGATGTGAGCATGGGGTACTTCCAGCCCGATAACACTAACGCCAATGCGCTCACACGGTACAACGGCCTGAATGCCGTGGGCCACTTTTTTGGCAAAGACCATCATCTGTCCCAGCAAGGCGTCATCAATATCAAAGATGTAGTTTATTTCTGTCTTGGGGATCACCAATGTATGGCCCGGCTTTAGTGGCTGAATGTCTAAAAAGGCAAAGAATAAATCATTTTCTGCCACTTTATAGCAGGGAATTTCTCCTGCCACAATTTTTGAAAATATAGAAGCCATTAGTCAAGACTGATTGATACGATTTCGAAATCCATTTCGCCGGCAGGTGTGGAAATTTTAGCAATGTCTCCTTTGGCTTTTCCCAATAAGCCCTGGCCGATCGGTGAATTAACCGAAATTCTTCTGTTTTTCAAATCGGCTTCCGACTCAGAAACCAATTTATAAGTCATGTCTTTACCTGTTTTTACGTTGCGAATGGTCACTGATGAAAGAATGGTCACCTTTGAAGCATCAAGATCTGTTTCGCTGATGATACGGGCATTGGCAAGTGCCTTTTCCATTTCATTGATTTTGAGCTCCAGCATGCCCTGGGCATCTTTGGCAGCATCGTATTCTGCATTTTCAGAGAGGTCGCCCTTTTCCTTGGCTTCTGCTATAGCCCTGGCAACTTCCTGTCTGCCGCGAGTTTTTAAATCTTCCAGGTCAGTGCGCAATTTATCGTAACCCTCTTGTGTCATGTATGATACCGACATGTTTCTACGGTTTAAATACTTAAAAATTAATTGATAAAGACAATTTGAATGGTTAAACAGCTGAGTTGCTATGGAAGTTTCATCCATTAAACCAATCCCTTTCCCCCAAAGTTCCCCAGCTCAAAAGCTAACTGTTTGCAAAGCGAGGATACCTAAAAAGAAGAACGTTTCTACCCGACAAGGTAAAAACGTTCTTTATGCTGCAAATTTAGGAATTATTTCCCTATCTGCCAACTATTTATACTTCAGGCTTAAAACATAAACCTTACAGACAGGTTGTGTGTGCCATCAAAGGAACGGGTTGCCCTGTAGCCATAATCGATGCCAAAGCCAGCTGTTTTGTCTTTTTTAGTTGGGAAAATGATGGAAATACCACCTGCCAGGCCAGTATACAATTCTTCTCCTATACCTGCTACAGATTTGCCATAGTTGGCTTTGTATCCTCCTCTCAAAATAATTCTTTCGTGGAAGTACAATTCTGCTGCGATACCAATTTGGTCTTGTGTAAAGGCGTTGGAAGTGAAGTTACCCATGATCCTAACGAAGTCTTTTTTCTCCTTGTTGAAATAGGTGTCATAGGATGCTCCGATGTTGAGCACAGAAGGCATTTCAAAATCTTCAGCACGCTGGTCTACCGTAAGGGCGTACTCAACACCACCTGCCGGATCTCCGTTGGCTGCACGAACCGACAAGCCCTGACCTCCAAAAATCATGGGAGACCCTGTATTTCTCAATGAAATACCCAAACGAAAATTGTCCTGAGGCCCTGAAACATACTGAACCCCTGCATCGATGGCAAAGCCAAAAGCCGACACACTGGCGATAGATTCAGATACGCCCCTTACGAGGATACCCACTGAAATTTTGTTGTCGTATAAATAAGAATACCCTACCCCTATGTGGAAAAAGTTGGGAGAAAAATTTTCTCCGGTTCCCTCCGGTTGATTGACCGTGGTCACCGGAATTTTTCCAAATGAAAGAGAAGAAAGGCTCACCCCAAAGGCGCCATTTTTTCCCATTTTGGTTCCAAAGCCGATTTCATTCATCGACAAGCCTGTTCCTTTGTACAATTGACAATTGGAAACTGCAAATTCGCCCTTAACCATACGGCTCAATCCTGCAATGTTGAGTCGCATTGCTTCTACACCCATGATAGAAGAGGTATTGAGGGTGTGCAAACCTGCACTTCTGGCCCATGGATTGATGAGCAATTCATGCGCTCCGGCCTCACCCTGCCTGTCTGGATTACCCGCCTGAACGCCTATGGCTGCCATCCACAATCCGGCTATTGCTATGAGTTTGTAAAAAGTCTTTGACATATATTTTTGTTTAATCCTTTTAGTAAAAATCGGGCAGGTCCACCCTATTGGGTTACCTGCCCGGATATTTTTTATAGTCCTGTTGGATCGAATTTACGGTTGATACCAAACCACTTGATGGTCCTTTCCTCATTGTAATCTGTAGCATTGATGTGAATGAGGTAGACACCACTGGCCACCGGAATGCCTGCAAAGTTTTTCATATCCCAATCCAGATCTGGTACCGGTTGGAAATTGCGGTTGGCAGGATTGTTTCCTGAGTTGGATCCACCACGCTCATCTCTGTTGAACCTTCTGATAAATTTGCCATCAAGGCTGTAAATGGTCACTACAGCCTTATCTGGAAGGTTGGTGATTTTTACAACGTTGGTAAACTGTGAGGTCTCATAACCTGAATAGGCATAATATGGGTTGGGCACAACATTGACATTTGCCAATGCACCTGAATACTCTTCGTTTACCAATTCTGTAGCCTGCTTGCCTGTTATCTCAAATTCATAAGAAGGCAGTCCATCTTCTGTATCACAATTTTTGAACCTTACGAGGTCAGCCAATTTTCTTTCTTTGTTGTAGCTATTGTTAACCCTCAACTTGACGGTGAGTTCGTTGGGGATCAAACCCTGATCAATACTGGTCATAGGGAAACTGCCATTGGCCATAGGTACACAGGTCCAGGTAATGGCTCCTACTGCATCTCTTTTGGTAAATGGATTGGATCCAAGTTTCAATCTTGTAGCCAACTGCGCGCATTCATCGTACTTCTGGCGGGTAACATAGATGAAGTGCTGTCCACCAGCAACCTGCAACAGGGCTATTTCGGCATTGCTGTTTACACCGCCTGAACCTACCAAACGGTTGGATGGATTGTAGATCATATCATAACAGTAATCTTCTTTGTCTCCCTCTACCAGTCCAAGGAATGAGGCATCTTCTCCACGATAAACTGAGTTCTCTCCGAAGAAAATATTCAACCTTTCTCCTGTTTCCACATCGATGGCATAACCCGGGAACCAGCTAAGACCAGTAGTACCACTACCATCCGGTTTGCCGTCTTTACCCACAGAAGGTGTTGTCCTTACTTCCAGGGTTTTGCCGCCATTGATGGTCGTTCTGCCTGCTTCACCTGTGTAATTGGAAGACGCTGTTTCAACTACAATGCATCGGCTCCACAAATCTTTGTTGGGTGTAAACACGATATCTACGTTGTTGAGGTCAGCCATTTTTAATGTACCTGCTACTGCATCCAATGCTACCGGATGAACTTCTCTGGAAGCCGGTGAAAGGAAGGCGAAAGCCGGATCTCCCGGTATATAACGGGCAAGAGCATAGGGGAAGAAATGTCCTGTTCCCAGTTTGCCGTATACATTCTCCGGATCAAGTGGTGATGCATTGGCTATTGGATCCCAAAGGGCACCAATGGTTGGTCCAAGTACTGTGGTTAGTCCATTGTCTCCATCTGCCACTGCATTGAACCACACAGAGCCGCTCTTGTCTGCATAGTCAAGCACCTGACCGATGGCACCATTGGTCTGAGCCTTATCCTTTTGTACGCCCGGCTCATCTACCTGACCCATGGTCACGCTGAAGCCCCGCTTGTACATGATTTGTTCGTTGAGTTGTCGCAATGAAGTTTCAGAAGCCAATACCTCTCCGGTATTTACATCGCTGATTGTATACACAGCATCAGCTTTAAGCGCACATACTTTTGAATTGGCATCAAAACTACCTTTCACCTCCAGTTTGTACTTGCCATCTTGCACTTCAAGTGGGTTGTATATTTTTACGTTTACAGGACCCGCTCCATCCAGGTAAGGTATCCTGTTGTCTGTAATGGCACCTTTGGCAATGGCTTCTCTGGTTTCTTTGGAAACATCAAGGAAGTTTTCTCCTGAACCCTGACCTGACAGACGGATGATTTTTACTCCATCACCATAATCGGCAAAAATGTTTTCATATACAATAGGCCGTGGAGTTAGTGAATAGGTCTTTACGTTCCTTCTTCCTTCAAGGTAGGGAGTTCTTTGACCCAATACGGTTTCAGGGTTGAATGGAAGATAATTGTTGTAAGCATAAGCCAGTACCATAAAATGGTATTGCTTGTGGTTTACGAGTCTTCTGTCACCTTTGGCAAACTGATCCTCCACTATACTTAAAGTAGACTGGATTCCTTTGTCACCTCCTTGTACCATCCTGGTATAGGTCCAGATTAGATCAGGTTGATCTATGGTGCCTTGATTAGGGTTGGGAATTGCTTTCCAGTTGAAGATTTCTGATACACCGTTTTTGAGGTCTGTCTGCAATACGATTCTTGCTTTGGAAACATCGTCTAATTCCTGCGCAGTTACTGATGGATTGGACAATTGGTAAACCTTATAACCTTCAAATTTGTAGAAAACGGTATCGTTATCTGTTCTAAGGTCTCTTTCTTTGTAACCAAGGAAAGCATTGTTAGATGCCAATTCATCATTGGTTAAAGCAATTACCAGCTGTCTGTCTAGTTCTACTCCATAAATATCCGGTGCATCAGGACCATCCGTAATGTCAAAACAGTTGTCGAACAATGCCTGGGCAATGTCATCGGCGTTCTGAATTTTTGAGATATCCGGACAAGGGTGATCAACATCCGGTACCCATACCACCCCAATGATCAATTCATTGATGGCACCTGGTTGAAGCAAAAGTGGACCCGTTGCCTGAAGTGTACGTCGGTCACCAAAACCCAGGCCGGCTTCACACATTGACCATCCTCCATCGAGGTTTGGATTGTCGGGGAAAACATATTTGACTGTATCTGTAGTTCCGGGGTTGTATCCCGTACCGCCTCTGGTTATGGGTTCTCCTGTTCTCCAGAGTCCTCTGATGTTGTTATAAAATGGCTGATCTCGATCTTCAGGGTCACAGGTAGCAGGATCAGGAGATCCAATCGCACAGTTGTTGTTATATATGAATGAGGTCATACCCAATTCCACAAGTGTATCCTGATCTCCGGTGCCTGGAACAGGGTCAATCAAAATAGTATCACCCTCAGCATCAAGTAGAATGTTTCCATCTTTGTCCCTTAAAAATACTTTAGGACCTCTTGGACCACGGAAATAATCCGTACCTACCATTGGAATTCTGTCTTTATAAGTATTGGTACCGCCGGCACAGTTCACACCATCCGATCCGTCCAATGCATCTTCGTTGTAGGTATAAGCCAAACTTCTGCCAACATCACAACCGATGTAGTCGTCAGAATAACAACCCAAATCCGGATCCACCCACATGGCAAAAAAACAGTCGATGATATCTGAATCGGCTTTGTTGATCAGTTTGTATCGATAAAACGTCATGTCGTTGATCTCATCGTTGGTAGCGTAGGCAAATGATTGCACCTGTACTTCCATTTGGATGGCATCGCCGGCAGTAAGTCTGTGTACACCTCCATTGTCATTGTACACCCAGAATATCATTTGATCCGGTACCAATTCTTTGGCAGCATTTCTGGTGTCTGGTTCACACTTTCTGATGTCTATGGTAGGAAAATCCCCTTTACACGGATTATAAGTACCATCACCGTCTTCATCCCAGAATGCACCCAACCTATCTGCTTCGCCTTCCGGCAATTCAAAGTCGTATTTGTCATTCCAGTATGGGTTGCCTATGCCCGGCCAGTACAAAATGTCTTCGGGTATACTATCACAGCTGTACTCTAAGCCATTGGCCATAGCATTGTCATATGCCTGTACATGTTTTCTAACGTTATCTCCCAAAACATTGAAAAACCGATCCCAGTTTTTACAAATGGGTTCGTCTGTTTGTCCTGCATCGTCAAGCGGGCCAGGAAACCAGTCGAAGTTGTCAGTCAATGATCGGTACGTAACACCGGCTAATTTAATGTTGCCGGCTTTGTCAACACCACCAACCCAAACACCACCTGCAAAGATGGAAGATACTGCGGGTTGTCCTTCAGCGGGTTTTGGTACCACGTAAAGACCACGGCTACCATCCCACCATACGTCACCCCCTGTTCTCAACCTGGCGCGAACGTTGTTGATGTCCATATCCATTTCTGTAATACCGGGTCGGCATACCGCCCTGTTTTCTGCAGTTGTACCGGCAGGTCGATTGCCGTTTCGCGGGCCAATGTGTGCCATCATCTGGACAGCACCAGCAAGCACAAATAGTAAGATAAATTGAAAACGAATACTCTTCATTGTATTGGTTTTAGTTTTTTAATCAATAATTAAATATCACGCCCAGGTAAATCCTTCTTGGGAAAAAGTAATTTCCCGGACTCACCAATCTCCATGAATAAGCATCCAGGAATGCATCTACATTTTTTCCTGAATTTTGAATATCGCTGATTCTGTCTTGTCCAAATTCAGACAATAAGTAACCATCATTTTCTGCATCGCCTGTATATCCAAATACGTTTCTTACGTTTTTGGCATTGAGTACGTTTTGAACCCTTAGGTAAATGTTACCAGATAAGCCTCTACCGCTTTGTCCTCCTTTGAAGTTGAATGACCTGTCTAATCTCAAATCCATAGAGAAAGTCCATGGTTTTCTTGAACCATTGATAGATCCCAAAAATCCATTTCCTCCCAAAACGGTAGGGTTAGAGTTTCTGGTAAATGGCTGACCAGACACTGCAATTAGGTTGAGGTTAATACCTGTGTTCGCCAAAATGTCGATACCACCAATCTTTGGTCCGTCATAAGCCTTACCTGATTCGTACCTGTAATCGATATTGGCAGTAAGTCTGTGTCTTTCGTCAAAAGAAAGTGGGTTGAGGTTACGGATGATGCCCCTGGTATTGATACCCCCGGATGAGTTGGCATCAGAACCTGAACCATCTGCAAACTGCAGGGTATAGGTGGCACTGAATTCAAGATTATTGGTTCTGCGCTTATCAAACTGGAAGCTAAATCCTTTGGTAGTACCAAAATCGAGGTTTCCGTATGTTTCATAAGTAGTGATCGGTGCAGGTACATTGGTATAGACCCTTCTCTGGATGAGGTCTTTGTTTTCTTTGTAGTAAGCACTCATTTTAATGGCTGCAAACTGCGAAACTTTTTGCTGGAATCCTGCTTCATAACTCACGGTTCTTACCGGACGAAGGTTGGGGTTGTTTTGAACCCCTGAGCTACCTGCATTATTGAAGTAAAAATAATCCAGGGCTGTAAGAATGGAGTTAGATGGCGGACGCTGGTACAATACATCATAATGTGCAAAGAAGTTGGCATCATCTGAAATTGGGAATGAAAACGCCATCCTTGGCATGAGGTTCAATTGAGGCTTGTAGTCATCAAATGAATACTCTGGTTTGAAGTTGGGATCCTGAATATCCAAAACCCTGTTTTCACGGTCAACGTATCTTGGATAAACCACACCACCATTAAAGATGACGTTACCACCAGATACCGCTGTACCATTGGGCTGGTACCACTGGTCTCCCTTTCTATAGCCAATGATTTCTTCAGATTCAGGACCTTTTACGTATACTTTATAATCATCACCTACTGATTCCGGTCTGGTTTTATCAGGGTTTCTGTCGAAGTATGCATCTGCTGTTTCAATATCATACAAGGCATAAGGATCTTTGAATACCTTGGTGTTGGCATCATAGTAGTCAGCCCTCAAACCCAGACGGAAGATGATGTCTTTGTAAGAAAATTTATCCTGGATGTAACCTGCTGCATAGATAGGAGAGAAAGGAGCTACCGGGAAAGATCTTCTGCCATCTGCATCCTTGGCTGTGAAGAAATCTTCAAAGCTAATATTGCCTGTGGTTTTATTTCCCAGATAATCATATCCTCTGTAATCTACAATGTTGAGGTCTGCCAATTCTCTGGCTGAAAACAAGTCTAATGAAAGTTGGTCTGGAGATAATGAATGTACGTTTACAAAATCTCTTTCATTTACTTTCAACTGTTCTCTGATTTTGAAGAAAAATTTGCTTTCCGTATCCTTTTCATACACAGGATAAAAAATGGAATCACCATTTTGATTGATTTCTTTGAATGCAGACTTATCAACTTCCGCGAGTGAAAGTGGGTTGTTTACCAAAAGATCGGCATCTCTCCACAATTCATAGGGTCTTAATACATAACCCCTGTCAACGGACTGTTCATAAATAACACCAAACTGCACGGTATGTCTTCCTTTTTCAGAACTGCCCGGTACAATGTCGAAGCCGGTGCTGAAATTGAAGGTGTACAAATCACTTTCTCCTTTGCTGTACACGTTGTAAACCTGGCCTACATTGGCAAAAAGGTTGCTCCATACAGATGATCTGTCTGATCGCATGATACCATTGGAAAGGTTGCCGTACTGAGCTAACACAGGGTTGATGGTGGTGTTGGGCACAAAATCTCCGGTAACACGCTGGTAACCCAATTGCCCTCTTGAGAAAGTTCCGTCACCATTATCCACGATACCGATGACAGGCGCAAAAGTAGCTGGGAAATTACCCATGTACCCATAGTTGAAAAAGTTGTCTTTGTGTCTGAAATCTTCCTGTGAGGAATTCTCTCTTTCAAAACCAGCCAGGATGGTATAGCTGAGGTTTCTGATCAGTGAGTTGTTTGCTTCTTTGTCACCTCCTTCGGCATTTTCATCCAAGCCAGCTTGTTTACCCAACTTGTGTCTGAATCTGAAATTTAACCTGTACTTGGTATCATAAGCAAATGGATTGTTGTTCCAGTTGAAAAACGCCCATGAACTGGTAGAGTTGCCAACTTCACTTCTTGTGGGTGTAAATCTGTCAATATCATTTTCGTAGTTACCGGAAATGGTCATGTCAATGTTGCTCGACAGTTTTGCTTCAATTTTACCTGTGATGTTGAGGTTCTTGTTTTTTTCGTTGGGTCTCGCTTTCAACGGGCCTCCCACATCTGCAGTTCTCAATCTTTCTGCTGCTGGAAGTTTAGACGTTCCAAGGTTATAAAATGGATTGGACTCCAATTGCTGAATCACACTCAGTGGTGCTCTTGAAGCGCCAACTGCGGAAGGTGAATTGTCATCAACATCGAGGTATTGGCCGGAAAATCTAAAGCCCAGTACCGTTTGTTTTTTGCTGTTCTTCAATATTGGGCCAGAAAAGTTGGCGCTCAACAGGTTGTAGCCGAAAGCATCCAAACCTTCTGATGTCTCCATTTCAACACCACCTGCAAAAGCCTGGCTTGGTCCTTTGGAAGTCAATGAAATCACACCACCCGATACGTCACCATATTTGGCTTCTATACCCCCGTTGACCAACTGCAGCTGGTCTACCTCTGATTGGGGGATAGTGCCCCTGGTTCTGATACCATCGATGAAATAAACAGTTTCATTACTTCTGGATCCCCTGAGAGAAGGCTGACTACCATCTGCAGAAGATACACCCGCGGCATTAGCTACAATGGCGTTGATGTTTTTCTGAGGGAGGGTAGCAATCTTATCTGAAGTGATTGTGGCACCTTGTGAAGTATTATCGACTTGTATCAGCGGAACTTTGTATTCCACTACCACAATTTCATCCACAATGACACCCTCTACTTCCATGTCAATATTAACACGGGTGTTTTGGCCTGCCTTACAAATCACTCCATTGATTCTGGAGGTTTTGTAACCCACGTAACTTACTTCAACATCATAAGTACCTGGCTGGATGTCTGAAAAGAAATAGTTTCCATCCAGATCTGTTTCCACTCCGGTCGACAGCACACCATTTTTGTACAGTGCAACGGTACCGAACAGGATAGGCTCTCCGGACTCCTTGTCCTTCACCTTTCCTTCCAGAGAAGTTTGGGCTACAATGGACAGTGTGCCAAAGAGCAGCAAACAGAAGGTAAGTAATAGTTTATTCATATTCTTTAAGTATTAGATATAAAAAATTTCCAATTCATTGATTTTAATCGGATTGCAATATTAGCAATAATACCCTGCCCGATAAAATATTAATTTAAATTTTTCTTAACACACGACATTTTTGATTTTTTCCAACAAAACCGATGCAATTTTTTCGAGGGATTGATGTGTCCAACCCGCAATATGCGGACTGACAATCAAATTGTTATGCATGAACAGGCTTTCATACATCGCTTTTTCTCCGATCGAGTAATCGCTTGGCTTTTCGTTTTCAAAAACATCTAAACAGGCACCTGAAATCCAATTTTTTTCCAAAGCTTCCAGCAAATCTTCTGTTTTCACCACGGAACCTCTGGAGGTATTTATCAGGACCGGCATTTTTTTACACTTCTGCAGAAAAGATCGATCCACCATGTGCCTGGTTTCGTCTGTCAATGGTAAGTGCAAAGTAATGACATCTGCCTGATTCAAAATGTCTTCCAAAGTTACTCTTTCCACAAAACCGAGTTCAGGCCCGTAATCAGTGCGATATTTGTCGTAAGAAATAATTTTTAGTTCCCACGACGACATTTTTTTTGCAACGCTACTCCCGGTATTTCCCAATCCTATGATGCCCAGGGTCTTACCTTTTAGTTCAACACCCCTGTTTTTTTCGCGGTGCCACTCCATTTTGCGAACCTCCGCATCGGCTTGTATCAAGTTGTTGTTCAAGGCCAAAAGCATGCCTATGGCGTGTTCGGCAACGGCGTCTCTATTGCCCTCCGGTGAATTGATGCATGATATGCCTTTGGATGTTGCATAAGGCACATCGATAATTTCCATACCTGAGCCCAACCTGCCAATAAATTTTAATTGAACAGCCTTGTCTATGATGGCCGGGGTCATTTTTATTTTGCTGTTGATCACTATTCCGGTATAGCCTGCAATGATATCGGGCAGTTGCTCCATGCCAATGCTGGTATCGTACAATACATCAAAGCCCATCTCCTCCAGACCTTGTGGCAGCAGGTGGTGTACTTTGTCTGTGATGAGTATTTTTTGTTTCATTTACCTGGTCCCTGCTTTTTTATCCGCTCCGGGTTTTGTTGTAAAAATGACTTCCAGCCCCCTGCCAGTTTTTCTTTGGTTCCTGTGCCAAAGCCGTGTTGGTTGTAATGGCAGTAGGCAGTAGCCAGGGCATCAGTAGCATCGTGGTATTCTGACTGGATCTTTACTTTGAGTATACTTTCAAGCATGGCACTTACTTGTTCTTTGGAAGCATTGCCATTGCCTGTAACCGATTTTTTGATTAGTTTGGGTGAATATTCATTTACTTCAAGTCCCATGGTAATGCCGGCCGCAATAGCTACACCTTGCGCCCTGCCCAATTTGAGCATTGACTGCACATTTTTGCCGTAAAATGGGGCTTCAATGGCCAGGTATTTGGGCAAGTAACTTTCTATGATTTCCTGCACCTGCAGAAATATTTCTTTGAGTTTTAGAGCCTGATTTTCTTCTTTGAAAAGTTTGATGACGCCAAAGGTGATGATCTTCACTTGTTTGCCACTCACCTCAAGGATGGCATAACCCAGGATGTTGGTTCCGGGATCAACTCCCAATATTTTATAAGAATCTGGACTTGGCTGCATGCTGGCTCAAAGGTACAATTATAAGCTTATTCAGCTTCAAATCGAACCAGAGAAATCACATGATCGGCTCTCTTTGATGAGAAGTCACTGATCTGGTGTCTACAGCTGAAACCGTTGGCTACAATTTTTTTATCGCCGGCCTTTGCGATTCCCGGCCCCAGCTTTTGGCTGTAAATTTTGGCTGATAAATCAAAATGTGTGCTTTCATATCCAAAGGCACCCGCCATGCCGCAGCAGCCTGCGTCTGACTCCTGCACTTTGACGCCAGCAATATCCAGTAGTTTCTTTGCGGCGGCTGTTCCATAGGAGGCTTTCTGGTGACAATGTCCATGCATAAATACCTCCTGGCCTTCACTCACAAACCTACCTTTGATGGTACCACTTTCTACACTTTTTACCAAAAATTCTTCCATTGGCAAAATTGCTGATTTAAGCTTTGCAGCTACCACTTCGTCATCCAGCAAATCGGGCATATCGTCAACCAAAGCTGTATGACAAGAGGGTTCGAGGGTAAGAATGGGATAGCCGGCCTCAGCAAAAGGCAGCAACTTGCTCGCCAATGAAGTCAACGCTGTTTTGGCCTGCTCCAAAAAGCCATTGGAAATCAAAGGTCGCTGACAACATCCGACGTTGGCCAGGATTACATCAAAGCCACAATCGACTAGCAATTTTTGTGCATGTAGCCCCAGATCTGTATCATGGCATTGCACGTAAGTATCTGCGAACAAAACTACCTTGGGCTTGCCGGACGCTTCTTTGTGTTGATTTGAAATTGGTGTAAGGGCATGTCTGGCATAAGCAGGCAAGGTCCTTCGGTTGTCGACTCTGAAAATGGCCTTGTTAATTGCTTTCACCCAATTGGTTTTCAACAACGCGTTGATCAATGGTGCTTTCCAACCACTCAGCCACCGTGAAAGGGTGGGTGCATATCTTACCACTAAAGCAGAAAGGGGTACACCTTTTTGTTTGTACTTCAGTTGTAAGACCTCCGATTTCAATTTTGACATGTCTACATTCGAAGGGCACTCGGTCTTACAGGCTTTGCACGACAAACAAAGATCAAGGGTCCGTGAAACGGCTTCATCCGTAAGGTCTTTGAATTGCATTTGGCCACTCATGGCAAGTCGGAGCGCATTGGCCCGACCCCTTGTGCTGTCCTTTTCGTTGCCCGTTGCCCGGAAAGAAGGGCACATGGTGCCACCCTCCGTATTTCTGCAAGCACCCACACCACTGCAGTTGTGGATGATGTCTTCAAAACCTGCACCATTTCTGTATTTGTAAACAAAAGCATGTGGCAAATCCTTGTAACCATGGTGGTACCTGAGGTGTTTACGCATATCTTCGGCATCTACAATGATATTGGGATTGAGCATGCCGGTGGGGTCAAAAAGTTTTTTAACCTCACGAAAAGCCTCGTAAATAACCGGACCATAAAACTCCTTCAGTTTGGGACTGCGATTGCGACCGTCGCCATGTTCACCACTAAAAGCCCCTCCGTACTTTACCACCAATTCAAAGCATCTATCTGAAATTTCTTTCATGTGATCAATATCTTGTTGCACTGTGAGGTCAATGGTGGGCCTAACATGCAAAACGCCTACGCTGGCATGGGCATACAAAACAATTTCTGATCCATATTCCAGACACAAGGCTTCCAACTCACGAATGTAGTGGGCAAGATGCTCCAGGGGTATAGCTGCATCTTCAATGAAAGGCAATGGTTTTCGAATTCCCGGTTTGCCCATGATGAGTCCAAGTCCGTCTTTCCTGAGGGCCAGAGCGTCATTGATCTTTTTTTTATCAGCCGTCACCGGGTAGGCATAAGCAGATGGTACTGACTTTAATTGTTCACACAACTTTTTTGCCTTGTCATCAATTTCTGCTTCGGTATCACCATAAAATTCTACCATCATCACGGCTTGCGGATCACCCTGAATCAGGGATTCGTAATACCTCTTTGTAATCGCATTTAGTTTACTATTGCTCAACACATGGTAATCGAGCATTTCAACCGCTGCGGGTCCTAAGGCAATCATATTTTTGACCGAAGCTATGCTTTCTATCCTGTCATTGTAATGTACAATGACCATGTTTTGAAATTTGGGCAGCGGTGTAAGTTTTACTACTGCTTCCAGAATGATGCCCAGAGTGCCCTCGCTACCCAAGATAAGGTGCGACAGGTTCCATTGATCAGAGTCAACAAAGGCATCCAGTGCATACCCCCCTACCCTGCGCATAACCTTGGGATACCGGGTTTTGATTTCATCACCATGCTCAAAAACCAGTTGGCGAAAGCCTTTGTAGATGGAGGCTTCAACTGTTTCGCCTTTACATTTTTGCTCGTATTGTTCGGCAGATAATTTTGAAAATTCAACTACATCACCGTTGGTGAGCATGACCTTCAAAGAAATTACATGGTCACTGGTTTTGCCATACAGCACACTTTTTGTACCTGAACTGTTGTTGGCAATCATACCGCCAAAACTGGCTCTGCTGGATGTGGCTGGATCGGGAGCAAAGTGAAGGCCTTGTTGAGCAACCTCTTTGTTGAGTTGATCGCGGATCACTCCCGGTTGTACCCTGGCCCAACCTTGCTCAATATTAACTTCAAGGATGTTGTTAAAAAATTTGGTGAAATCCATCACCAATCCTCTATTCACCGTTTGTCCTGCCAGACTTGTGCCGGAGCCCCTGGCCAGTACAGGTATTTGCTGCTGTTTTGCTGCCAGGAGCGCAAGCCTTACATCGTTTTCTGTTTTGGGCACAACTACTACATCCGGCAGTATTTGATAAAGAGAAGCATCTGTAGCGTAAAGTGACTGGGTAAGGGCATCTGTATAAACTTCGCCTTCGATTCCATTCAATGTAATAGTAGCCAAAATGGTAATTTTTTACAATGTTACTACAATCTATCCTTTTTTACAAATGGAGGCAGGTGCTCTCAGCTGAATAAAAAACGATAGACGATGTAGCTGCCAGAAATGATGAAGACAAAACCTGTAATGAGGTTGAGGTATTGAATCTGGCGCGAATGCAGCATGCTGCCAAGTTTGTGGGATAAAAATACTTTTGCCATATCAGTGGCTATTATGGTAAGCAGCAACACTCCAAAAAAAAGCAGCAAACTGTATTCATCCTTTTGTTTGATAAGGGTCTGACCTGCTATGAGTGTTGTCCAAAAAATAAGGGTGAACGGATTGAGGGTATTGACCATCAAGCCCTTCAAAACCAGGCTTTTTTTTCGTGGATTGATGCTGGCATCTTCTGTCTGCATTTTTTGCCATTTGACAATGCGTATCAAACCGATGGTGCAAAAAATAATTCCGGCTGCCAATGCCAAAAGCTGAGCCCATACTTTGGGCACATCCATGGTTCTCAGATCTGTGAATGCGAGCAACAAAGCCACAATCACAAAATCACTTACCCAGATGCCCGAGGCCAAGACCAGGCCAGCCTTTTTTCCGTACTGGATGCTGGTATCCACAAGGCTGACAAAGATGGGTCCCACCAGTGCAGCCAGGAACAAACCGTAACCCACCGCTTCGATGGCCGTGGCTATCACTTTCTGGTGACTTCAGAAGTGAAATGAAACTGTACATCCGGGTGGTTTTCCTGTACTACTTTGAGTGACCAGGCAGATTCCGCTAAAAAAACGAGGTTGCCATCAATGTCTGTGGCCAGATCCCGTCTTCTTCTTTGTTTAAATTCATCAAAAGCCTTGGCATCTGCACAGCTCAGCCAACAGGCTTTGTACAGGTTTACAGGTTCGTAATCACACGATGCTCCATATTCGTGCAACAATCTGTATTGTATTACCTCAAACTGAAGCGCACCAACCGTACCAATGATTTTGCGTCCTCCTTCCTGACGAGTAAACAGCTGTGCAACACCTTCATCCATTAACTGATCCAGACCTTTGTTGAGCTGTTTGGTCTTTAGGGGGTCTGTATTGTTGACGTACCTGAATTGCTCAGGTGAAAAGCTGGGAATGCCTTTAAAATGTAATGTTTCTCCCTCCGACAAGGTATCGCCAATTTTAAAATTGCCGGAATCGTACAAACCAATAATGTCTCCCGGGTAAGCTTCATCAATCACTTCTTTTTTGGCAGCCATAAAAGCAGTAGGATTCGAAAATTTCAGACTTCGTTCCTGCCTCACGTGGTAGTAATTGGTATTTCGTAAAAACTCACCACTACAGATGCGCATGAAGGCGATGCGATCCCGGTGTTTGGGATCCATATTGGCATGAATTTTAAAAATAAAGCCGGAAAATTTTTCTTCAAATGGATCCACCCTTCGTTCTTCTGCGTCTCTTGACAACGGATAAGGGGCTATTTCCACAAAACAATCCAGCAACTCTTTCACGCCAAAATTGTTGACAGCACTGCCAAAGAATACGGGTGATTTTTCACCCGATAAATACAGCTGTGCATTAAATTCCGGGTACACAGATGTAATGATTTCGAGCTCTCCCCGCAGTTCATCTGCTGCCTTTTCTCCCACATGTTTTTGAAGTCGCTGATCATTGAGGTCTTCAATGCTAATTACCTCGTCTTCTAGTTGTTTACCATGCGGACTAAACAGCATCAATTTTTTTTCATACAAATTGTACACTCCCTGAAATCGTTGTCCCATACCAATTGGCCACGACAAAGGGATGACTTTAATTTTTAGTTTTTCTTCTACCTCATCGAGCAGGTCAAAAGCATCTTTACCCTCGCGATCCAGTTTATTGATAAAAACAATAATGGGGGTATTTCGCATCCGACATACTTCTACCAGTTTTTCGGTTTGTTCTTCTACCCCTTTCGCAACATCTATGACCACAATGACACTGTCGACCGCAGACAAAGTACGATAGGTATCTTCCGCAAAATCTTTGTGGCCGGGTGTATCCAGAATGTTGATCTGGCGGTCTCTGTATTCAAAGGCCATTACCGAGGTGGCAACTGAGATACCCCTTTGTCGCTCGATGTCCATGAAATCAGAGGTGGCGTGTTTTTTAATCTTATTAGATTTAACGGCACCGGCAATCTGGATGGCGCCCCCAAACAACAAGAGTTTTTCTGTAAGGGTTGTTTTACCCGCATCGGGGTGCGATACTATGCCAAATGTGCGCCTGCGTTTAATTTCTTCTATTCTACCCATGATTTTCCATAAAAAGCGCAAAAGTAAGCAAATCCTACCGATCCATTATGGTGCTGCAACAGTCCAAAACCTTGAAACTGCGCTTAGAACGGCATCAAATTCAGAAAAAATAGGCTTTTTGAACCAAATAGTTAACTTTGTTGGCGGTCATTCCTCCATTTGGGGGTAAAAAACCACAATTTTTTTTTAAAAAGGGGTATCCCAAACTTTATGAAGGCATCAACAAAAATCCTCAAGGAGCAAAAAATAATTGAAGCCGCGGAAAAAGTATTTGCCGCCTTTGGCTTTAAAAACGCCAGAATGGAAGAAGTTGCTAAGGAAGCCGATATTACAAAGGTGACCTTGTACGCCTATTTCAGGAGTAAAGAAAATCTATACATGGCTATTACTTACAACGCACTCCAAAAACTAGCCATAATCTGTGATAATCTTGTGTCTGGCCACATGCAAAAACCAGGCATAGAAAGCGTAATAGCCATCATGGAAGGTTTTATGGACTTTTGTCAGGAAAATCCTCTTTACTCCGAGGTGTTGTTGGATTATTTTTCACTGATCAGGTCTATCACCGAAGATGATAAAAAATTGACCGAAGCCATGAAAGAGAGTACTTATTTTTCTAAAGTGCAGGACCTACAAAATTATCCATTCAAAGTGACGGCCAAAGAAATCCAAAGAGGCATTGATGATAAAAGCATTTCAGATAAAGTAGAGCCCATGGTGGCAACTTTGTATGGTTGGACTGCTGCGGTTGGTTTTGTTAAAATTTCAGCAGCATCCGGTAGCAATACCTCCTCAATCTTCAATGTAAAAATGAGTGATTTGAGAAAAACCAACCTTGAAATGCAAAGAAAATTATTGGAAAGCCTGGCCTGAGCCTGATTTATTTGGCCATCTCCTTGAGTAATGCCGATGATTTTTTATTGCCCAACTTAACAGAATCCTTGAGGTCTTTGATACCCCCGCTTTTACCTGCTTTATTTTTGGAAAGCCCCCTATACCTGAGGATTTCACTCACATCAATGCCATCGGTAAGGTCGGGAAGTTCAATTGCTTCGTTGAAGGCCACCAGGGCGTCAATGTAATTTTCTGTTTCAAAACAGCTAACACCATAATAAAACAATGCCCACCTTCTCCATGCCAGGTTTGGATCGTTTTTCTTAAATTTTCGATTGACAAATAATTTCAATTCAAAAAGGGCTTTGTCGTATTCCTTCAATTCGAAATGCATGCCCCCCTTGAGTCTCCTTGCTTTCCAATGAATGGTCTCAAGGGCTACCGATTTTTTAATGGCATTGTCGAAATCAGCGATGGCCATTTCTGCCTTACCCTGGATGGAATAAACCCTGGCCCTGCCATAATAAGCAGAAGCAATGGTGGGATCAATGTTGAGGCATTTGTTGTAATCCCTCAATGCATCGTTGTAATTTTTCAATAAAAAGCAGGTCTTTGCCCTTCTTTCGTATGCCTGGGCATGCCGATCGTGTTTTTCTATGGCTTTGCTGAGCTCTGCTATGGCTTCATCCTGCTTGCCCGTTTCCCTGATCATACTCCTACCCTTGATAAAAGATTGAACCGCGGCTTTGTCACTTTGTGGCTCAATCAATTCAAAATGCAGGATTTCTCCGTTGTCGAGCAACCAGGATCTGATGGTGCCGTTGACAGCAAATTGGGCACAATAGGCCAGTAAATCTGTAGTGTTTTTGAAAGCTTTTTCTGATACATTGTTCACAAAACGAGGGATCTCAAGTGACAATTGTTCAGGCTTAAAGATGTCTTCTGACTTAAAAATGATCTCGTTTTTGTAGTAGGTATCAATTCTATACTGGAACATTTTGGCCACCTTGTCGTAACTATTTTGGGTGCCAAAATCTAATCTTCCCTGAATAATGGTTTTAAAAAACATAGATACCTTTTGATGGAACAGATCAACCTGAGTTTCGCAACTTCTTAATACAAAAAACGAACCAACTTTATTTGTAATTTGAAGTTCGAACAATCGTAAAATTCAAAAAAAACCACCTAAAATCCAACAATACAAACACTTAGTTCAGATAATTTATTTTTAAATATCTTGCTAACTCATTGAGAATTATTTAAACATAATCCGTTATTCACATATCAATACATGCCTCCCAAAATGAAAGGAGACTTTGATTGAAAAATAATTTTAAGCCAATTTTATTAACCGCACCGTTCTATTTGGTAACAAAAGTCAGCTGGTGTCGTTTCCCGGATGTAGGGAATTGGGTTAATATATTGTGAATATTCCTCATTTGTATTGGCTAATCCTTATTTTTGCAGTATGAACAGATTGAATTTTAAGGCTTTGAGATTTTGCATGTTCCTATTCCTTTCAGCATTTTATGTTCAGGGAAAGGCAGCACCAGCTCATGAAGCACTCAACCTATATGTAGATTTTGTCAATAAGTCGATCCATGGCATGTTTATGGTCAACCGCCTTTTGGTGGAATACAATATGGAGTTGAACAAATATGTAGATCTGGAAAGTGAAAGAATCAACAACTACTCCAACAAAGATTTGCCAAAGGATATTTTTGAAGATCCCGACAAGTGGTTTTACGATGTATCTCCTTATGAATTGGCTGCGCGTGCCAAAAAAGCAGGTAGTTTGGCACTTTCAACTGAAGAAAATAAGGTGCTATCCATGTACACAGATCGCCTGATTTCCATCATCAAAGCGGCCAACCAATTGCGATTTGACATGGACAAGGTTACCCTGGGCGTAGACCTTACCAAAAGAGAAAATGTGGGTAAAGTGTACCAGAAACTGGAGGAGGGGGTAAAACTTTTTGATGACTTTTACGCTGTCCAGCAAGACATGGAAAAAATATTTGATGCCTGCAGAGATAAATACAAGGTAGAAAATACAGCCTTTACCTCTTTGTACAATGATATGCTCAAGGTGCAGAAATCTACCCGGGCTGTATTAAATAAAATCAGAAACAAAGAGACCGAGCACCTGGATCAACTCTTGAATGTTGAAGAATTGGCTGTAAAAAGCCTTAAAGAACGAAATGTAAACAACCTCAGTGCGCTAAAACTTACCCAAACCAACATTAAGACTCATTTTGACAATGCTTTAATAGCAGCAGACAAGCTCTGTAAGTCGGCCCGCTTATTTCAACAAAATGAAAGTGTGCCTGTAAAATATAAGCTATATGGTAGGTTTTATTATTTCTACAATGTAGAAATGCTCGATAAAAACAATTACTATGGCACCGGTGTCATTTCTGAACTTAACAACCTCATCCAGGTTTCATCGCTGCCCGTTATTAAACTTTTGGAAATGCCCCATATTTTCCAGATCATTTACCCCAAAAAGATTGAAAATCTGGAAATCATCAAACCTTCAGACCCCAATGTGGTGAGTCTGCCCATCACCATCAAAGAGCGTACCGTTCAGGCAAACAAACAAATACGGGTAGATGAAGCAGTAGCGGAATTGGAATTGTTTGACCACATGATCGTAGATGGCGACATTGTATCCATCAATTTCAATGGCGATTGGATCCTCGAAAAGGTGGAACTTGAAAAAGGGTCAAAAAAAGTAAAATTGCAACTCAACCAACAGGGTAAAAACTTCCTCCTGCTGCACGCAGATAATGTGGGCAAAAGACCCCCAAATACCATTGGGGTCAAATACAAATACAGGGGAGAAACCAAGGAGATCATCCTGAAATCGGATTACAACACCAGTGAACTCATTGAAATCAAGCTGGTAGATAAACTTTAGAAAAATAAAATGGCAAGTGGAAAATTTTTTGCCCTTGAAGGCATCGATGGAGCCGGCAAATCAACGCTCATCAAGGCCCTGGAGAAAAAGATGAATGATGCTGGCAAGCCTTGTCATGTGACCGCTGAGCCCACCAAAAACCACATTGGAAAGACCATACGAGCCATTTTAAGCGGTGAAATGGAGGGTGATGAAAAAACCATTGCCGCCCTCTTTCTGGCAGATAGAATTGATCACCTCACTCACAAAGAGTACGGCATGTTGCAATATCTCAACAATGGTGTAAATGTCATTTCAGATCGGTATTACTTGTCTTCTTATGCCTACCATGTACCCCATGTATCGCTCGATTGGGTGATTGAAGCCAATAGCATATGCGCAGCGCTTAAGAGGCCTGACATCACTTTTTTCATTGACATCACAGTTGAAGAAAGTCTTAGACGACTATCCTCCGGAAGACAACAGCTTGACAGATTTGAAAATGAAAGCAGAATCAGTACGGTACGCAAAAATTACCTGCTAGCCATCGATAAGGTCAAAGACCAGGAAAACATTGTAATCATAGATGGCAATCAATCGATTGAGCAACTGGCAGAGGCGGTATGGCAGCACATGCTACCGCTAATCAATTGCTGATTTTAAAATTCAAAACATCTTTTCCTGTAAGGGAGCCACTGTCGCTGTCAGAGAGTTCCAAAACCTCAGCGTTTTCTTTGACTACAATCCAATCTTCACTGATTTCTCTGAAAGAATCAGGATTGGCAAAGTTGATGATGAATTTTGTCTTGCCACTGTCCTGTATTTTTGACCAGCTGCCTTTGATCACTAGGCCTCCTTTTGTAGCTGTAACTACACCCCCATCTATGAAATCAAAAACATAGTCTGCAAATTCAGAACTTATGTCCTGTCCATCCTTTACACATTTTGAAACCACCCATTTACTACCCGTAAGGTCAATATTGCCCAGGGTATTGTCATTTGAACAGGAGTTCAAAAAGATCAGCCCAAATAAAAGGATTCCAATGATTCTCATTTCTTAAATTTTGTTTCTATGGTTATACGTACAAATTTGCTGCTTCCCTCAATAAAATAACAGGCTTTGACCCTCAAAAAGTGGATTTGGGCCCTCAATCCGGAATAAATTCACCTC
>ERZ724526.365-NODE-365-length-26722-cov-4.399220_pt1 | contig 26722 bp, 19 predicted proteins | sample MGYA00376059_ERZ724526 | MGnify/ENA primary metagenome ERZ724526 (study PRJEB28724, sample SAMN07190883) | activated sludge metagenome | isolation source: activated sludge of sewage treatment plant in Hong Hong | place: Hong Kong | collected 2016-03-17 ...
GGCAAATATTGGCCGGAAGGAGCTCATTTTGCCTCCAGGGCGGTAAATTTTTATTCAGAAGTGTTCGGTGAATATTCCTGGCCACAAGTATCCGTAGTGCACAGTGCACTCAGTGCGGGAGGAGGAATGGAATATCCCATGATTACTGTGATCAATGATGTTGGTTCTGCCAGAGAGCTTGACCAAGTAATCACCCATGAAGTGGGGCATAACTGGCTTCAGGGTGTACTGGCAACCAATGAGAGAGACCATCCGTGGATGGATGAAGGAATAAACACCTACTATGAGAAGAGGTATATGAATAAATATTATGATCACAACGTGTTATTGGGTGACAGGTTAGGAAAATTTTATAAAAGACTATCAATAGGCTCAGAAACGGAATTATATTATCAGATTTCAAGTCATTTGAACATGGAACAGTTTCCTGAACAGACATCAGAAAGATTTAATTTTCTAAACTACGGTACGGATGTTTATTTAAAGACAGGAGCTTTGTTCAGATATGCAGAATCCTATCTTGGTTTAAGTAGTATGGACAGTATTATGAAAGATTATTATTCCGTTTGGCGTTTTAAGCACCCATATCCGGAGGACCTATATGCTATATTCAGAAAACATGTTAATGAAAAGGCTGATTGGTTATTTGAATTATTGAGCTCAAATGAAAAAACGGATTATTCAATAAAGAAAATTAAACAAGAATCTGACCAATATCGTATAACACTTCAAAGTGATGGACACATCAAAGCCCCGGTCATGCTTAGTGGGATAAATAAAGGCAGAGAAGTCTACTCAACCTGGGTTGATGGATTTGATAAAATAAAAACAATTGATGTTAAAAAAGATGACATTGAGTATTTTATTCTGGATAAAGACGGTGAGTATTTTGATTTTAATATGAAGGGCAATTACTTTAGGAGTAAAGGTATATTTAAAAAATGTCCACCGGTTCGACTTGGAATATTATCATTATATAACAGTAAGAACTATTCCAGTATTTTGGCTTATCCTTCGATCTTTTGGAACAGATATGACGGACTGATGGCAGGAATGACTTTCAGAAGCCCAATTCTGCCAAGAAATAAATGGCACTGGAGCTTGTCCCCAAAATATGCATTTAATACAGCAAGGATTACGGGAAGCGGTACTGTAAATTACAGGATCAATTTGAATAAAGGGGCTCTGGATTTTGTTAAGATAGGTCTCAACGTTAAGCATTATTCTTACCAACGAGGTTTTCAGGATTATTTTAATCAATATTACCATGCAGAGCCATTTTTAGCAATTCAATTCCGCACAAGTCTCACCAAACTTACGACCTCCAAGCTAAAGTTTTCTGTTTTTTCAATTATCGATAATGTTAGAAATTCGGATCCGCAGAGTGGTAATGAAACAATAGTAAAGGAGCGATATTTTATACCTAAAATAAGCTATTATTATTCTGACCCATCGATCATATCTCCGCATGCGTTTAATGCAAGCATTTATTATGAAAAATACAAAACGATCCAGGATCAACAGGCACAATATATCAGGACAGACTTAGAGTTTAGAAATGACTGGCGATTGTCCCGCAAAAGATATTTCAGTGCACGGTGGGCAATGAGCTTTTTCCCAGTTAATACTGAGCGTGAAAGGCAATCAGCGGCAGTCAGAACAGACCAACATTTTATACGTGGAACTGCAGGTTCTGCTTTTCAGGGATATCATGACTATACCAACGAATACAATTTTCTCGGAAGAAGCGCAACAACAGGATTATGGTCTCAGCAGATCGAGATTGTCCAGGGAGGAATGAAAATCGCACCTGGCCTGGCACAAAGAAACAACCTTGGAAACACAAATAAATTCATGGTGGCTATGAATATTTCATCAGATATACCGGTCAAATGGGTAGGCAGAATCTTTAGACCTTATTTTGATGTTGTATATCTTGAGCCGGTTAGTGGTGGGGAAAAATCAAAATGGTTGTACAGCGGCGGGATCGGACTGAATATTGTACCAAAATTTTTTGAGATTTATTTACCCATTATAAACAGCAGCAACATAACAGAAATATACAAAAGTGAAAACCGTCCTTACTTGAAACAGATTTGTTTCAGTTTAAAACTTAACTTTGAGCATATTAGGGATATCGCTAATTTCGTGCAATAAAAGAAAAATGGAAACCGTAATAACCAGGCAGGAAAATGCAGTATTGACAATAGTACTCAATCGACCTGAAGTCTACAATGGATTCAACCGCGAAATGTCTCTGGCGTTGCAAGGAATACTGAAAAAAGTAAGTGATGATGCCAATACCAGGGCAGTAATAATAACTGGGGCTGGCAAGGCATTCAGTTCAGGTCAGGATCTTAAAGAAGTCACAGCACCAGATGGTCCAACTATCGAAAAAATAATCAATGAACATTATAATCCGATTATCAGGGCTATAGTCAATTGTGAAAAACCGGTAATTGCGGCAGTAAATGGTGTGGCTGCCGGGGCCGGAGCAAATATTGCTTTGGCTTGTGATATTGTGCTTGCTTCAAGATCCGCCAGTTTCATACAGGCCTTTAGTAAAATTGGCTTGATACCTGATTCCGGAGGGACATTCTTTCTTCCGAGAATAGTAGGCGCACAGAATGCCATGGCATTGATGATGACGGGTGATCCTATTAACGCCGAGGAGGCGTGGAGAATTGGTTTGATTTACAAAATTGTCGAAGACGAAAAATTTACAGAAGAGACACAACTCTTTGCACAAAAATTAGCTATTATGCCAACGCGTGCTTTGGCGTATATTAAAAAAGTCGTCAGAGAAAGTTATCTTAACACGCTGGACATGCAACTTGAAACCGAATTGAAGTTTCAAAAGATGGCGGGCGCTACAAGTGATTTTAAAGAAGGGATCAATGCTTTTTTAGAAAAAAGAAAACCAACATTTAATGGGTATTAAACAAAAATATGAATGAGACACAAGTTATTAATTAGGATTTGTTTTATATCGTTTGTTTGGATGATCTATAGTGACAAAATATATTCTCAATCTAAACCAGCACCGAAAAAAAATTCAATTGACATTAGTCTTGTGGATTATGCAGAAATAAGAGCATTTCAAAAATCTGCTAAGCCAACAAAAGCTAAAAGGATTAGTAAGGCTTTAGCAACAGAATTGATTAGAGACTGGAATAACAGCAAAACTACAGTTAAGTGTCAGGATAGTTATTTATATACAGTATCTATTTATTTTCAGGATTATACCCGTCGTAACTTTAACATCAACAATAATCTCATCAGTGAAGGAAACAGCTACTGTATAAGCATTCCTGATAAAGGATTGGCTAACAGACTCTGGAAAGGAAAATAAAAGACCACATCGATTCGTGTTTACTTAACCGAAAAAAGATTGACTTGTGGAGACGAGGAGGACCCATAGAAATAGATCAGATATTGTTTGTTTTTTGCCCCAGTAAGTTTTGGGATGGTAAGTAAGGCTGAAGTACTACCGGTTTTTCGTACTAATACCGCAACAGAGGATGTTGAATTTTCAATCGACGATGAGGTGTTTTTAAAAGGAAGAGTATAAACTGTGGGATTACCAGAAATACTTACATCAAGCGAGATGCCAGGGATCATATTTACGAATCTGTAAGAAGTATTATTTGAATCTTTCAGAGAATAATTATTTTCTATAATCAAATGATCCGGGGCCAACCTTGAATTACATAAAAAGGCCGTATAGTTTTTGCCGCCTTCAAGATTCAAGGAGGTGGCGAATAATCGATTACTGATCACAGATTCAAAGTATGTAATGGTATGAGTGCCGGAAGGCAGAGATTTGGGTGAGACCGACTGCCCAAATGCTACTTTTTCCCGGAAAATTGTTGAATCTGAGATCTGAATCTGAATGAAACCCGGGATGTCATTTACCGCATGAACCACAGAAATCAGAGGGCTAATTGTTGAATTATTATCATCTTTAACACATGAAGAAATGCCGATTGTATAAAGTAATATTAATGACCAAGCAAAGGATCGAAACATAATAAATCAGATTTTAAAAAATTATAACGTAAATTGTATATTATAATTATCAATAAATAAAAGCAAATGCATAATAATTTAGATGAGTCGCAATACCAAGGAAGGTACGGTAGCGGACAAATGGCAGGAGGATTGTTTCGAATCGGAACACCCTTAATCATTGGTCTTTTGTTGGCAGGAGTATCATATTTTAAATATTGTTCATCCAAATCATATAATGAATACCTGGGTGTATATCAACACGTCAACATCACTCCGGAAGAAGAAATTGCCCTGGGTCTAGAATCAAAACCAGCCATGATAAAAGAATACGGCGGATTGGACCCGGATCAGAGAGCCAGAGCAATTGTTCAGGAAGTAGGGGAAAGTTTGTACAAAAACAGTGTTGCCTCCCAAACGCCATATCAATTTGAGTTCAATCTTCTTGCAGACCCCAACACCATCAATGCCTTTGCATTGCCTGGAGGACAAGTATTTATAACCCGAGCACTATTTGACAAGCTCCAAAACAAGGACCAACTGGCAGGGGTGTTAGGTCATGAAATCGGGCATGTAATTGGAAGACATGCCGGAGAAAGGATGCAAAAAGACGGACTTTTACAAGGAATTGCGGGGGCAGTCGGCGTAGCCGCCGGTGATTACCAAACTGCTCAGGCCGCTCAGCAGATCGCAGCATTGATAGGTCTAAAGTACGGCAGAGATCAGGAACTTCAATCAGATAACCTGGGAATCAGATTTATGTTGGAGACAGGCTATCAGCCCGAACAAATGATTGGCGTAATGGAGATATTAAAACAAGCTTCCGGAGGACAAAGACAAAACGAATTTGCATCAACGCACCCTGACCCTGAAAACAGAATTGAAAAAATAAAAGAGGCTATTGACTTCTATCGAAGCGGTAAAAAGATTGAAGACAAGGGGAATTAGTATTAACAAACATATCTGCAACTGAAAGAAGTACAGTCATTAGAAATAATTCGTGATCCAAAACTTATTAGTTATAATGATATGATATTCAATATATTATAATATATAGAGGACACTCTTAGGTGAAATAAAGTCCAAGCAGAATTTTTGTTTAATACAATAACAATTCGCACGGGCATGACCTAAACCCATATCTTAGCCCTTCAACATCAGGTTAATGAAAAGGCTTTTCCTTCTGGACGGACATGCACTGGTATACAGAGCTCACTATTCATTTATTACAAGACCGTTAATCAACAGCAAGGGACTTAATACTTCTGCAATTTCAGGGTTTACAAGATATCTATGGGACATTATAACGAATCAAAAGCCAACCCATCTGGCGGTATCTTTTGATTTATCCGGACCCACCTTCAGGCATAAAGAATTTCCCGAATACAAAGCAAACCGAGAAGCTCAGCCGGAGGATATAACCGTTGGTCTGCCCTATATATTTAAAATCATAGAGGCATTTAATATCCCAATTGTAACCAAGGAGGGTTATGAAGCAGATGATGTTATTGGTACTTTGTCCAAACAGGCAGCACGACAGGGATTTACTGTTTATATGGTAACCCCGGACAAGGATTATGGTCAACTGGTCGAGGATAATATTTTAATGTATAAGCCATCCAGACAAGGCAACGGGATTGAGATTTTAGGCCCAAAAGAAATTGCAGACTCCTGGGGTATTGCCAGAACTGATCAGGTCATAGACCTTTTAGGCCTTATGGGTGACGCGGTAGACAATATCCCGGGTGTTCCTGGAGTAGGCGAAAAGACTGCGGCAAAACTGCTGCTGGAATACGATAATATCGAGAATATTATTAGTCATGCCAAAGAACTCAAAGGTAAGCTTAGTGAGAAGATACAGGAGTTTGCGGAACAGGCCCGAATGAGCAGACGACTTGCAACGATTGATATCAACGTTCCGGTCACTTTTGATGAAAAGAGTTTCAGAGTGGAAGAATTTAACCGAAGCAAGTTGGTTGAAATTTTTAGAGAACTGGAATTTAGGACACTTGCTGAAGCCATCGTCGTCACGGGGACAAAAAAGAATAATGAACTTTTTTCCAATGAAGATACTTCACAGACAGAAAAAGAAACCAAAGCAAATTCCTATCAGACAGATTATAAGGTTAGCGACAGAGATATAACCAATACACCTCATCACTATATTCTTGTCAATACCCCACAACACCTTCAGGAATTGGAAGAAAAACTTGCAAAAAGCCAAATAATTTCCTTCGATACTGAGACAACCGGCATTGACCCGACACAGGCAGAACTCGTGGGTATGTCATTTGCATTTCAAAAGGGAGAAGCATACTATGTTCCTATTGATGCCAATCAAGTGAAAGCTCACCAACAATTAATACCCTTTAAAAAGTTCCTTGAAGACCATACAAAAAATTTTATAGGGCAGAATATCAAATTCGATATATTAATGATGATGCAATATGGTATCAACATACCAGGTGTAAAATTTGACACCATGATCGCGCATTATCTACTGGAACCGGATCTCAGGCACAAGCTTGATATATTATCAGAGTCATACTTAAATTACAGGATGGTTCCCATTGAAGACCTTATCGGTAAGAAAAGCTCAGGCCAAGGATCAATGAGAGATGTAGAACTTGAGAAAATAAAAGAATATGCGGCTGAAGATGCGGATATTGTCCTGCAGCTCTACCCGGTGTTGGATAAGGATATTAGGGAATTCGGTGTGTCAACAGTTATGACAGATATTGAGTTACCACTTATTAATGTATTGGCTTCAATGGAAAATGAAGGAGTTCGAATTGATGCTGATTTTCTCAAAGATTACAGTAAGGTGCTGGGACATGGTATCGAGAAGACAGAATCAAAGATCTACCAAATAGCGGGAGTCCGGTTTAATATTTCGAGTCCCAAACAAGTTGGGGAAGTTCTTTTTGACCGACATAAAATACCGTATAAATGGAAAAAGACAGCAACGCAACAATACTCAACGGATGAAGAAAAATTGAATGAACTATATGATGAGCATGAACTTGTAAGGGAAATTCTGGAATATCGGAAATTAAGCAAACTAAAATCCACATATGTAGACGCGCTGCCACAAATGATCAATACCCGAACCGGAAGAGTGCACAGTTCATTTAACCAGGCTAGAGCCGCTACGGGAAGGCTTGCAAGTGAAAACCCTAATTTACAGAACATCCCAATAAAAAATGAAGAAGGCCGGGAAATAAGAAAATCGTTTATCCCAAGGGACAGCAATCATGTGCTGATTTCAGCGGATTACAGCCAGATAGAACTTCGTCTGATTGCCGATCTAAGTAATGAGTCAGCGATGCTTGATTCTTTTATAAAAAATGAAGACATACACAGAGCTACAGCCGCACGTATTTATAATATACCATATTCTGATGTAAATGGAGATCAACGAAGGAATGCAAAGACGATTAATTTCAGCATTCTATACGGAGCAGGCTCTACTAATATCAGCCGGCAATTGGGAATTTCAAGAGCAGAAGCCAAGGAATTAATTGACCAGTATTTTGATACCTATAAAGGCCTAAAGAAATACATGAATAAAGTTGTACAGGACGCAGGCGAAAAAGGATATGTTACCACAATGTTGGGGCGAAAGCGAATACTCAGAGACATAACCTCCAAAAACGCGCTTGCGCGATCGAATGAAGAACGTGTTGCCATTAATACACCCATACAGGGAACAGCCGCAGATCTCATTAAAATTGCCATGATTAATATACATCATGTTTTTATAAAGAGAAATTTCAAAAGTAAAATGATTCTTCAGGTACATGATGAATTGGTATTTGATGTTTTGGAATCAGAAACAGATGAAGTTAAAAAAATCATTGATTATGAAATGAGGAATGCAATCCCGGGACTCAAGGTGCCACTTGAAGTAGGCATCGGAATTGGCAAAAACTGGCTAGAAGCACATTAATTTTTTAAAATGAGGTTATCAAAACACTTGGATGTAAAAGAGATCGCTGATGAATATAATTTAAAAGTCCTTGGCGACGGCGTTCAGAAGATCAAAGGGATTAATGAAATTCACAAAGTCAAATACGGTGATCTGATGTTCGTCGATTCTGAAAAATACTATCAGAAAGCGCTGGCGTCAGCAGCAACATTTATACTGATAAATAAGGAAATCGATTGTCCTCTGGGCAAAACGCTTCTGGTATGTGCAGATCCTTTTGATATATATAACAAGCTAGTCAAAAGATTCAGACCTGAACTGCAGGAGAATATTCAGAGTAGTCCGACCGCATTGATTCACCCGGGAGCCATTGTACATCCAACGGCCTATATCTCCCATTATGCCGTTATCGGTGAAGGCGCTATGATCGACGCACACGTAACGATAGGAGAATATTCTGTCATTGGCAGAAACAGCAGAATCCAGGCTGGTTCTATTATTGGTAGTGATGCATTTTATTATAAGAAAGTGAATGGGCAATTTATCAAATGGAGATCCTGTGGCAGAACCATTATACAGGATCATGTTGAAATCGGTGCAGGTTGCACAATCAATAAGGGGGTAAGCGGTGATACTGTCATCGGTCAGGGTACCAAAATTGACTGTCAGGTACATATTGGACATGGTGTTATTGTAGGTAAGAATTGTCTCTTTGCTGCGCAGGTTGGAATTGGAGGAAAAACGATCATTGGCGACAATGTGGTGTTATATGGGCAGGTCGGGGTCACCCAGAATCTTCATATTGGAAACAACGTTACAGTATTAGCTGGTGCCGGCGTCTCAAAAAACCTTGAAGACGGAAAGACTTATTTTGGTGCGCCGGCAGAAGAGGCTAAGAAAAAGTTTAGAGAAATCATTGCGTTAAAACAACTTCCCGAAACATTAAAATCGTTAAATAAACAATATTAAATGCCTATAGGAAACTTATAGCGCAAAAGCGATAAGTAATAAATTTAAGCATTGTCGTTCTTTACGAACCTACTTCAATTAGCCTATTTTACCGTGCAATAATAAGCTTGCGGACAGAAGCACCATTTTGATTATTCAATGCAAGCATATATACACCATCGCAGAGACGGTTAAGATCCAGAACGCTATCATTCGATCCGGAAACATCCAGTTTTAAGACCAATTGGCCGGACGTATTTATTACTCTCAGATAGGTATTTTTTTCCATTGGCTCGGTGAAGTTAATCTGGAAAAGCCCAGAACCAGGATTTGGAAAGACCTCCCATTTTTTATCCAATTCACGATCATTGGTTGCGACGGCTCCGATAAATATATCATAAGATGAAACACCATACCAGCCACCAGTACCATCCTGTACGGTATAATTGAAGTTATCAATTTCTGATATGCTACCAGTATGGTGATAGCTTAATTTTCCATCGTCTATATCCTTCTGTGTAAATGTAGAGCCAATAGTCAATTTAACTGTATTGAGCAACAAATCGCCTTTTTGCGTTGCGTTTACAAGGGTATACACAAGTTGCGCAGGAGTATTATCATTATCCTGCGAAAGAAGATTAGAAGAATTAATTAATTTCGTTTCCCCCACATTAAGGCGCAGTGGTCCACCATTCACATTGAATGGATTGTTGGGTTTAAGTTCCGCACAATACTGTAATGTAAAATTTCTGATGGTTCCAGAGCTGAAAGAGCTGTTCGTAATTACTTCAAATGTCCAGTCTCCTGATAGTGATTGTCCGTTAAATGCCCTGAGTGGTTCAAAAGGCTGCATTCTTAAACCCATTGTCGGAGGACATGTTAATGCTATTGGGGCATCATCATCAAAGCTGCAGAGAAAATCCAGCGTAACACCACAGTTTTGGTTAAAAAGCCGAACCTTCGTGCCGGTCGGGCTTATCAGACTAAGAATAACATCTTTGACAGCGTCAGCTTCAACTTCAACATTGTTGAAATTAATATCAGAGACTGTGCCATTAAAATTTAATGGAATTTTTATAGCGTGTGTCTTGCTTCGTGATAGATTTACTGGATTACCGGTATAGGATTGATTCAGGCAAACTTTCCTAATTGTTTGAAATGCAAAAGTTGACGTTGAATTACCTGCGCCACAATCATTAAGCGGAATCAATCTCCAGTAGTATATTGTATTTTCCTTGAGAACAAGAGGTAGAAGAAAACTGTCAGCCGAAATATTTGATTGTGTATACACAACCGAAGTGCCAAAAGACGGATTCGTTGCAATTTCGATTGTGTACTGAGATGCATTAATGCTTTTGTTCCATTTAAATAGTGGAGTCTCGAGGACATCCTTGTTGCCATTCTGCGGGTAAAGTAACTTTTGATCAGTGAAGTCATTTTTAATTGCGTTAACAGTCAGCTGATCACGCAAGGTATCGCCTTGTTCAGTTACTGCTCCTACGGTCACAAGGAAGGAAGATTTTTGTGTAAGATTGTTAGCATTAATTGAAAGTGTGGTCTCGTCTGAAGAAGACAATTGCTCCTTGGCGAATTGATAGGTTGATCCCTGGGGAATACCGCTTTCAACAAAAAGCTTGAGTTGTCCTGAATACGATCCAAAGGAGCAGGACCTTACCTTTACTTCAACTATCTGCGGAAGGCAAACATTCACCACATTGGGTGTTAGTCCCATATTGACGCCGGAAGTGGCTGCATCAATGATTGTAATGTCCCTGTCGGATATATCAAAGAAAATATGATCTGCAGCACGAACGCAAACCCTTACGCGGACATTTGTTCCAAGATCTGGAATATCTACCAGTTCGTTACCATCATTATCCGTATTTGATTTAAGAATTATTGGCTTGTCAACTTCGCGGTTTCTAATCAGGAAGATATCCACTTTCTTGCAATTGACAGGAAGATTGAAAGTGTTGGCCACGTCCCATGAAATTCTATTGCATGCGTTTTTATATAATTTATCTGTCGTAGTATTTGGAAATGTAATTTTAAAAGGGCCAGCCTGATCTGATACTTTCATGGAGAGACTAGAATAGGAAGAACCTCCTGCTCCTGGATGATTATCACGAACAACAAACCTAAAGTTCAAATTGCGACTCTCGGCTGGAAGCACTTCGCGTACATCATAATTCGGATTTGTCGGAGGGCTATTAAATATCGAAGACCATTGCGGAAAAGTCCTATTCGGCGTTTTAGAAGGGAAGAAAACCCTAAATAACGGTCCTGTTGAACTTACATCACCGAGGGCTGAGCCGTAGGGGCCATTGTCATACTGTTCCCAGTTATAAGTGAGTGTTGTATCTTCCATATCAGAACCCGAACCTTTAAGCTCAAAAGGGGTGCTCACAGGAATGGTAAGGTTTGGTTTTGTCAAAACAGTTGACACGGGATATGTATTCGAAGGATCCGATTTGGTACCACATGTAACCCCGACTCGAGTAAATCCAATAACTTGTTCAAGACTGCAACTATGAAAGAAATTGGGATGCGGTGGATTAGTAGACTCTAAATTTAAAGCACCACACAAACCCTGATAGGACATGATGGTCGTTCCACCACCTGGTTCATACATCGTGCCGCTCTCATTACCGTTACAATTTGAAAAGGTATGTGAAGCACTAAACTGATGTCCCATTTCATGACAAAAAATTCTTTGTGCCACATAAGCAACATCCGAAGTATACCAACAGGTTACGCCATTGGCTTTAGATTCTTTGCTGCAAACCACACCCAGATTGGCGATACCTCCAACGTCTGTACAGGAATTGGTAAATACATGGCCGATGTCATAAAGGAAAGTGCCCACCCTCGCGTTGACAATTGTGGTGTTTTGTCCCAACAAAAATCCGCCACTACCATTATTTTCAAAAGGGTCTGTATCAGGATCTGTGAAGACGATCCGATCATTATTATTGGCCATATTAAAATGAATCGCGAAATCCTTTTCATATACTGCGTTGGCATACGTGAGTGCATCCGCAATTTTGGCAATTATAGTAGCTACACTTCCACCACCCAATGCTGGAGCCTGACCGAATTCTCCCGTGCAGGATACCGCAATCCGGTAAGTTATTAACGATACGGGATTGCTGCCAAGTACGGTTCGGGAGATAAGCTGGTTATCACGATCAGATTTATTTAGCTCCTGTCTGAGTATATTATGGCCACTTTCGCCACAAATACGAGATAAGGCGGCTTCTTCAATATTTATGTCATTGGAATAATAGACACCATACCAATCTTTACTAACTGTTGAGTAAGGCTCAATGATAATATCTCCGGCTTCATCCAAAACGTAAGCTTTTATCCAATGATCAGTACAGATCATTCTCATATAATGTGTTCCGTCTGTACCCTTAAAAGTCTTTATTTCAGGATAACGAGACTGGATTTCAGGTTCCATAACCGTCGACGACATGATCTCAAATGTCCTTGTACTCCCATCAGGCATAGGAAGCGTAATCGGGGCGACATTGCCTTGATTATTCTCCGCAGGAACGGCGCCGATCAGGTACTTCCTATATTGCTCAAATGGCATTTCGAAGGTTGAAAAATGCTTAATATTTTGCCATGACCTTGAAGGAATGATGGAAGATTCCGGTTTTCCCGCTATTAATGGTAATTTTTGACCATAAATCACAGAAAAATAGAATAAAAACAATAGAAATGGTAATAACTGTCTCATTGTAGACGGACTAATTTGCGCAAAAATAAATAAATAAATGCCAGTTTTTGATCAATCATAGTATTAACGTTTTGAAAGATAAAATGTGAGTACACATATCCTAAGTCCGGCTTTTATGCCATTCTGGCAGAAAATTGAGCGTGGTATGGTTTGTGCATTCTTGAGAAGACTCCCAGTCGGGTCAATGTTATATTTTTGCATATATTTTAATTCACCGTAATGTTCAATTTATTAAAAAAGGTATTTGGCTCTAAACAAGACAGGGATATAAAATCCTTTGAGGAGCGTGTCAGGCAAATTAATGAATACCAGAAGAATTATGAAGAACTTAGCAATGATGAATTGCGACATAAGACCACAGAATTCAGACAACAAATAAAAGATTACCTTGCTGATATCGACTGGCAGCTGTCAGAATTAAGAAATCAGGCTGAAGAAGAATCGGATATTCACCACAAGGAGCAGATTTTTGAGCAAATCGATTCTAAAGTTAAAGAGCGGGATGAGCTTATTGAGGAAGTATTAAAGGAAATTCTACCTCAGGCATTTGCAGTGGTTAAAGAGACGTCCAGACGATTTGCAGGGAATACTAGTCTTGAAGTTACTGCGACGGATGCTGACCTTGACTTGAGCGTATCAAAAAGCTATATTACTATTGAAGGCAATAAAGCGCGATATTCCAACTCCTGGCTTGCAGCAGGAGGTGCCGTAACATGGAACATGGTACACTACGATGTACAGCTCATTGGCGGCATGGCATTACATGAAGGCAAGATCGCTGAAATGGCTACCGGAGAAGGTAAAACGCTCGTAGCAACCCTTCCTGCATATCTGAATGGTCTCACAGGAGAAGGCGTACATATTGTTACTGTCAATGATTACCTGGCAAGAAGAGACTCAGAGTGGGTAGGCCCTATTTTTGAATTTTTACAGCTTAGAGTAGATTGCATCGACAAGTATAAACCGCATAGCCCACAACGCAAAAAAGCTTACGAATGTGATATTGTCTACGGCACCAATAATGAATTTGGTTTTGATTACTTGAGGGACAATATGGTTCGTTCCGTTGATGAGAAGGTACAGATTAAACATCACTATGCTATGGTCGACGAGGTAGATAGCGTACTTATAGATGATGCGCGAACACCATTAATCATTTCAGGACCAGTTGACGTTGACGAAGAAAGTGAATTATACAATGTATTAAAGCCTAAGGTAGAAAAATTAGTCAACGAACAGAAGAGGTTGGCCAGTAATTTTCTCAATGATGCCAAGAAGTTAATTTCTGAAGGAAATACAGGTTACAATGAAGGCGAAGGGGGGTTGAGCTTGTTTAGAGCATACAGGGCCCTCCCCAAATCAAGACCGCTGATAAAATATCTGAGCGAGGATGGAATAAGGAACATACTCCAAAAGACAGAAAATTACTATTTGCAGGAGCAGTCACGACACATGAAAGTTGCTGATGCGCCTTTACTATTTACCATTGATGAGAAAAACAAACAGGTTGAACTAACCAAAGAAGGAGAAGAGTTTTTATCCAGGGGTGAATCAGACCACAATTTCTTTCTGATTGAAGACATTGGGACATTACTTCATAAAATTGATTCAAATACCGACCTTACCAAAGAACAACACACAGAAGCGAAGGCCAAATTATTAAACGAATATGCGGTCAAATCACAGCGACTTCATGCAGTCAGTCAGTTGCTTAAAGCTTTTGCATTGTTTGAAATCGATGAAGAATATGTCGTACTGGACGGCGAAGTAAAAATTGTAGATGAAGGAACAGGAAGAATTTTAGAAGGAAGGCGCTATTCAGATGGATTGCATCAGGCAATAGAAGCTAAAGAGAATGTAAAAGTTGGAGAATTAACGCAAACCTATGCGACAATAACTCTGCAAAACTATTTCCGAATGTATCACAAGCTGGCTGGAATGACCGGAACAGCTGAAACAGAGGCAGGAGAGTTTTGGCAAATTTACAAGTTGGACGTTGTGGTTATTCCAACCAACAAACAAATCATTCGCGATGACCGGGAGGATCTGGTATACAAGACGGCGAGGGAAAAATTCAACGCTGTCATCGAAGAAATCGAAAAATGCAGAAATCAGGGAAGACCAGTTCTTGTAGGTACTACCTCTGTAGATATTTCAGAGAAACTGAGCAGAATGCTACAGTTGAAGAATATTCCACACAATGTGCTCAATGCCAAACAACACCAAAGAGAAGCTGAAATTGTAGCAGAAGCAGGTCAGCCGGGCAAGGTAACCATTGCTACTAACATGGCCGGCCGTGGTACAGATATTAAAATTAATGAAGAAGTCAAGCGCGCAGGAGGGTTAGCAATTATCGGTACTGAGCGTCATGAATCCAGAAGGGTCGATCGTCAGCTTCGTGGGCGATCCGGAAGGCAAGGTGATCCGGGATCAAGCCAGTTTTTTGTGTCGTTCGAAGACAATCTGATGAGATTGTTCAATTCAGACCGTATAACGGCAATCATGGATAAACTTGGTCATAAAGAAGGCGAAGTGTTACAACACAGCATGGTCACCAAGTCTATTGAAAGGGCCCAAAAGAAGGTCGAAGAGAATAATTTCGCCATGCGAAAACGACTTCTGGATTATGATGATGTCATGAACATACAACGGGAAGCAATATACAAAAAAAGGGACCACGCACTGGAAGGAGAGCGGCTTACAGTAGACTTGGAGTATATGTTTAATTCAACACTTCAGAATCTCGTACAACAAGCCAAGAGTTACAATGATTATGAAATTTTTATCAATGATTCGATCAGTATTCTCGGTTTTGAACCCGAAATTGACAGTGCATATTTCAGGGAAGCTTCTGAAAAAGACCTAATCAGAGAATATATAAAGCAGTATAACGAATTTTACAAAAAAAAGGAAGAAATAATAAAACAGACATTGCTTCCGGTTATCACAGATGTACATCGAAATGAGGGGCACCGTTATCAAAGAATTGTGATTCCGTTTGCAGATGAATCCAAAGAGGCAATTCCGATTGCGGCTGAACTTGAAAAGGCAGTCAAAACAAAGGGCGCTTCCATTATGCGTGATATTGAACGGAATATAGCATTGGCAAGACTGGACACTGATTGGAAAGAGCATCTTAGAAACATGGATGAATTGAAAGACTCGGTTCAGGCCGCTTCATTTGAGCAGAAAGATCCTTTGGTCATTTATAAAATGGAAGCGTATAAATTGTTTGAACAACTGGTCCTTAAAATGAATCAGGATATTACTTCATATCTTTCCAAGGGTAAACTCATGATCCAAGTCAATCAGAGTGAAGTGAGAGAAGCGCAACAACAAAGAGCAGACTTAAGTAAGACAAGGACCAATCGTTCAGAACAAGAAGAAAGAGTAAGAAGAGCGGCAGAACAAGCCGGAAGAGAATCGGCGACTCAGGTCCAAACTGTCAGAAACACGGTACCAAAAGTCGGAAGAAATGACGCATGTCCATGTGGCAGCGGCAAAAAATTTAAAAACTGTCACGGAGCGACAATGGCATAAGAATGAGAAAAATAACAATTGCCACATTGCTATATTTTGTGCTAGGTTTTACGATAACTGCACAATCTTCCATAACGGTTAAAGAAGATCCTCGCATTACCTCAATCATGAACCAATATACGAGGATTAACAGAAGCATTACCCATATTTCAGGTTGGCGCGTCACGGTAATTACGACAACTGATCGCAGAGTGATGGAACAAACCAAAGCAGAATTTCAGAAGAATTTTACTTATGCAGTCAAGTGGGAGTATAAAGAACCATATTATCATCTTAAAGCCGGTGCCTTCCTCAATAAGAACGATGCACTCTCAGCACTTGAAAATATAAAGAAAAAATTTGTTTCAGCGTTTATTTCACTTGACAAAATCGCTTACACTGAATTTTAGATTATAGCTCGAGCAAAAACCGATGATCAGCACAAACCGAAAAACTACCTTTGATTGGATAACCATGGGTATTTTTTTAAGTTTGCTAATTACAGGATGGTTTTCAATTTATTCTGCTACCAGTAGTTTCGAAGGAAATTTTAATATTTACGATATTCAGAGTCCTGCGGTAAAACAGATAATATATCTCGCAGCAGCGCTTACAGTATTTATCATAGTTCAGTTTATTGACATCCGTTTCTGGCATACTGTCGCTTACCTAATTTACGGGTTTGGAGTTTTAGCGCTTATCCTGGTCCTAATTTTTGGAACAGTTATCAATGGCGCCAAAGCATGGTTTAATCTTGGCGGTTTTTCTTTTCAACCATCAGAACTAGCTAAGTTCGGTACTATTCTGGCAGTCTGTAGTTATCTGACATATTACAAGGTAAGTATCAAATCAATCACCAGCAGACTAACACTGATAGGCATTATTTTCTTACCAGTCTTCCTTATTCTGTTGCAACCGGACGCCGGATCAGCACTGACGTTTTTTTCTCTTTTTATTCTTTTATTTGCCGAAGGCTTTAGTCCGGTTCCCTATATCATATTCTTCCTGCTTGTAGGTATTTTTATACTCTCTATTGTATTTCCATTGCCAGGCGTGTATTTTAGTATAATGCTGCTGGGAATATGGTTTTGCAGTTTCTATATTGAAAGATTCAGGTTTTTCTGGATGGCCCTTATCAGCGTAAGCATTGCCTTAATTTTTTTGTATTTTAAGTTTGACTCAAAGAATGTTATCATCGCCGCAATAATTATTTTGCTTGTTGAGACTTACTTATTATGGAAAAACAGAAACATCCGTCTGGCTGCTATTATGCCCTTTGTGATTGGTACTATGATTCTTTTTTCCTACTCTTCACTTTTTTTCTTCAGCAGGCTTAAAGAGCATCAGCAGGAAAGAATCAAGGTCTGGTTAAAACCAGAAGAATGTGATCCAAGAGGATCATTATATAATATCATTCAATCAAAGGTAGCCATAGGCTCGGGAGGCTTTTTTGGAAAAGGGTTTTTAAATGGCAACATGACTAAATTAAAATATGTACCGGAGCAGTCTACCGATTTTATTTTCAGCACCATCGGAGAGGAACAAGGATTCTTAGGTAGTGTGATGGTCATTTTGTTATTTACATTTCTGGCATGGAGAATGATCGATTATAGCCAAAGGTCCCCTAACAGGTTTTCTTCAACATACGCACTTGCACTTGCAGGGTTTATTATGATTCACATGCTTGTAAATATTGGAATGACAATCGGTCTAGTACCTATTATTGGCATCCCACTTCCATTTATTAGTAAAGGTGGCACCGCATTGATCATGTTTTCACTCATGGTCGGCATTTTTGTCAGACTGCAATCAAAGAATCAATGATCCGATTTGAACTCAATCACACTTCTTCAGACTGCCAGGCCAGGGCAGGATTAATTGTTACGGATCATGGACCAATTCAAACCCCAATATTTATGCCGGTTGGAACTCAGGCTACTGTTAAGGGGGTTCATGTTAAAGAGCTCAAAGAGGAAATAAAGGCTCAAATAATTTTATCCAATACGTATCACCTTTTTTTAAGACCCGGTGAAGAAATCATTCGCACAGCAGGAGGCCTTCACAAGTTCATGGACTGGGACGGACCCATTTTGACGGATAGCGGGGGATATCAGGTATTTTCACTCAGTGACAGGCGAATCGTTAAAAGAGAGGGCGTGTATTTTAGTTCTCACATCGATGGCTCACGACATATTTTTACCCCGCAATCGGTTGTGCAGACGCAGAGAATACTTGGTTCTGATATTATGATGGCGCTGGATGAATGTCCCGCCTATCCAAGTTCTCGACAAGCAGTCAGCAAGTCACTCAAAATTACTAACAGCTGGCTTGAAGAAGGAATCAGGTACTTTGAGGATACAAAGCCTCAATATGATCATGATCAAATATTTGTTCCAATATCACAGGGATCGGTATATGATGATTTGCGCCGAGAGTCAACTCTTTTTAACGCGCAGTTTAACACACCGGTTCAGGCTATCGGGGGATTATCAGTTGGAGAGCCACATGAGGAGCTTTATCGGATGGTCAGACTATGCACGGAATTAATGCCTACACGTAGTGCCAGATACCTCATGGGAGTCGGAACCCCGGTCAATTTGTTAGATTGTATTGAAGCCGGCATAGATATGTTTGATTGTGTCTTACCAACGCGTAATGCGCGACATGGAATCCTCTATACCAGCGAGGGAATTATTAATATTCGTAATAAAAAATGGGCGCAGGACTTTACACCTATTGACCCTAACTCAGCGTGCTCAGTAAGCCGTAGGCACACCAAAAGTTATTTGAGACATTTGTTTGTTGCTGGCGAATTACTGGCTGGTCAAATCGCGAGTCTACAAAACCTTTCTTTTTATCTTGATCTGGTGAAGGCTTCAAGAGATCATATTGTTCAAAATAATTTTGTGTCCTGGAAGACTGAGACAATTCAAAAGATTTCACAAAGACTATGAGGTGGATCGAATGGATTAAGCCAGGAATACTGGACAGGTATATCATCAGACAGTATTTTGTAACCTTTCTCTTTACATTGTGTCTTTTGTCGATCATTGCGGTTGTGTTTGACATAAGCGAAAGGATTGAGAAATTTATTTCAAAAAATGTCAGCTGGTGGGAAGTTATACGAGACTACTATTTAAATTTTGTACCCTGGATCAATTCACTGTTATTTCCACTTTATGCACTGATCACAGTCATTTTTTTTACCTCCAGACTTGCAGAAAAAACAGAAATAATCCCAATGCTTGGCAGTGGAATGAGCTATAACCGGCTGCTCAAACCTTTTATTATTGCCTCATTGTTTTTTACCGGAATACATCTATTAATCAACCACATTATAGTACCCAATGGTAACAAAATCATGGGAGCTTTTGAGAATAAATACATTAAGCAGGGAAATTTGATCCGAAAGGACAGGTTTATTCATTATTATGTCCAGCCCGGAGTTGAAGCATATATACAAACATTTAATTCTTACGACTCTAGTGGGACCGGGTTTCAGCTAAGAAAAATGGAAGATTACAATGTCACAAGCCTTCTTACAGCAAATAATATTCATTATAACGGAAAAACCGGTAAGTGGAACTTGTCAGATTACGAAATTAGAAAATGGCAAGACTCCAAGGAAGAATTCGAATTATTTGCCGGGCAGTCAATAGATACTTTTCTAAATCTCGAAGTATCGGATTTTGTGATGTATAAGAATGCAAAGGATAGAATGCCCTCCACAGAACTAAGTGATTTTATCAAAAAGGAGCGTAAAAAGGGATCAGGAATTACCAGAAGTTATGAGGTCGAACTGCACAGGAGAACTGCAGACCCGGCTACGACTTTAATTTTGTCTTTTATTGGAGTATGTGTTGCAAGCAGGAAGGTCCGAGGTGGTCTTGGGCTGCATCTTGCTGCAGGCGTTGTTCTCGGAGTTGTGTTTATTTTTCTCTCCAAACTCAGTCTGACATTTGCAAATAGTGAGTTGTTTAATCCAGGAATAGCTGTTTGGATGCCAAATATTATTTTTGTATTTTTGAGTTATTACCTATATAGAATGGCTCAAAAGTGATTATCTTCCAAATATCCAAACAATTTATTTTAAAAAATTGAGGATTATGATATGTGTATTGAAATTTATCTTGATATTTGTTTGTGATTCAAGAGTTTATAATAAAAGCAACGAATTAAGAATTTCTTAACGAATTTTGTTTAACTTTTGCCTTCTAAATCTTAAACAAAGCAATATCTTTGACCAAAATAAATGACATGTCTACTGTTGAATTCTATGAGTCACTAAGTCAGCAGACCAAGACCCTTAACAACTTCGCTCTTGGTCTAACAAGGGATATTGAAGACGCAAAGGACCTCTATCAGGAGACGGCATTCAGAGCATTATCCAACAGAGACAAATTTCAGCCTGGAACAAATTTTAAAGCATGGTTGATCACAATCATGAAGAACATCTTCATTAACAATTATCGTCGGAAGATTAAGGGTGGTATTGTTAATGATAACAGTGAAAATCAGTATTACCTCAACTCAATCAATAATTCCATTGGGAACAGTGCAGAATCGGATATGATGATGTCTGAGTTGAATGCGATGGTAGAAAGTCTTGATGACTCGCTTAAAATACCGTTTCTTAGATATTTCAACGGGTTTAAATACCAGGAGATTGCAGATGAACTCAATCTGCCTTTGGGTACAGTTAAAAGCAGGATTTTCTTTGCCAGAAAAGCACTAAAGTCAATGATCGGTGCACATTATGGTATACAGAAGGAGCTTTCTATTTCAGACAATTAATAAATTTACAGGTCGTCAATTTTGACTGTAGAATTGCCGAAGCCTTAATCGCTGTTGGGTAGAATTATAAAGTCTTCACAAATCAGATATTTGTAAACATCTGATTAACAAAATCACACATAAGATTTAGGCTCATTAAGTGTACTTTTGCGCCAAAATCAAAGGGCTTAAGCGCATATGAAAATCTGCCGGTTTATTCTCTTATTATTTCTGTTTTCCTTAAGCTTAAATGCCCAGCATGACCAAGCTTCCACTGCTAAGGAGGCAGAACATTCTCCAATGACTGGAGACGAAAAAGCGCTGGTAACCTCAGAACAACCAGTTGCTGCGCACGAACAAGGCGAGGAACATCATGATTTTAAACCTGACGAGACTGCCTTTCACCACATTTCAGACTTAAACGTATACAGCATAGGTCCTTGGAATTTCCCACTGCCGTGTATTTTATATGCTCCGTCTAAAGGCTGGTCTTTATTTTCTTCTGGTCGTTTTCATATTGATAACGACCACCACGGTTCCGGCCACACTGCAGTGGATGGTTATGTGCTGAATATGAGCCGTGTTATGCGAGTAAACGATGCTGCGTTCCCCCAGGAAGAAATAGCAATTGATAGATTTGAGATTGGCGAATCAGAACTTGACGGGAAAAAGACAGAAGTCCATTATGTTATTGCCAATGGCGTAAAGTATCCATTAGATAAAGCAAGTTCAGCAGACGGCGGTTTGTTTGGAGGTGGAATAACAAGCTTTTATGATTTCTCAATCACCAAAAATGTATTTGCGATGTTACTGGTGGTTGGACTGTTGTCATATGTTTTTATTGGAATGGCCAGGGCTTACAAAAGAAGTCCGGGAACAGCACCAACCGGTTTGCAGAAGTTATTTGAACCAATCATATTGTTTATTCAAGACGAAGTTGCAAAGCCTTTTATTGGAGCAAAATACCTCCGATTCATGCCTCTATTATTAGCCATTTTCTTTTTTATTCTGGCACTAAATTTGTTTGGTCAGATTCCTTTTTTTGGTGGGGCTAACGTAACTGGTAATCTCGGCGTTACAATGGTGCTCGCGTTGATTGTTTTTATTGTCGTCAATATCAACGGAAACAAGCACTATTGGGAGCACATTATTTGGATGCCTGGAATTCCTGCCTGGGTTAAAACGCTAATCACACCGATAGAAATCCTGGGCGTATTCATCAAACCAGTTACATTGATGCTCCGATTGTTTGCAAATATTACTGCCGGACATATCGTAATCATCATTTTTATTTCGCTCATTTTTATTTTTGGCAAGGCTGGTGAAAACCCTGGTGCTGCATGGGGTTCATCCATAGCCTCTATAGCACTGGCACTTTTTATTTCTGCCATTGAATTGCTGGTGGCATTTATTCAGGCTTATGTATTTACGCTATTAACTGCCTCATACATCGGATCTGCCACAGAGGAACATCATCATGAAGATGCAAAACATTAAATTAAAAATTAAACATCAATAAATTTCTAATTATGGGAGGTTCAATTGTTGCTATTGGAATGGGACTTGCAGCGATCGGTGCAGGTATCGGAGTAGGTACGATTGGCGGAAAGGCACTGGAAGCAATTGCTCGCCAGCCTGAAGCAATCGGAGATATCCGTGCCAACATGATCCTGACGGCTGCTCTTGTTGAAGGAGCTGCGTTAATCGCGATTCTGATGGCCTTCCTCGTGAAGTAAAAGTGATTTGAGGTACACAACGGTTGGTTGCTGTGCCTCAGTTTTTTTACAAATTAACAAAAGAAGAAAATGGAATTCTTATTTATTACATCTTTAATCGAGTTCTCTCCTATCAAACCAGAATTCGGATTATTATTCTGGGCCTCGGTTGTATTTATTTTGTTTTGGTCTATCATTGGAAAGTTGGCATTCAGACCAATTATCAATGCACTTAACGACAGGAGCAATAATATCCAGGATTCTTTGAATGCCGCATTAAAGGCACGGGAAGAAATGCAAAATCTCAAAAACGAGAATGATAAACTCATGGCTGAAGCCAGAGAGGAAAAAATGAGAATAGTAAAGGAGGCCAAGGATGCTGGAAATGCAATCATTGCAGAAGCGAAAGAGAAAGCCAAGGAAGAAGCACAAAGAATAACCATTAATGCCAAAAATGAAATAGAAAATGCCAAAACAGCAGCGTTGGTTGACGTAAAAAACCAGGTTGGTGCTATGGCAGTGGATATTGCCGAGAAAATACTCCGCAAAGACCTTGGCAATGATAACAGTCAGCAAGACTATGTCAAGAAACTTGTGGACGAATTAAAAATGAATTAAACGATATGTCACTCAGTAAGATAGCCGGGCGCTATGCTAAGTCTTTAATTGATCTTTCGATCGAAAAAAATGTACTCGAGGAAGTTTACGAGAATGTGGGACTAATAGCAGAGGCATCCGGGAATAAGGAGCTCAGTCAGATGTACAAAAGTCCTGTGATTACCGCGGATAAGAAAATAAAGATAATACAGGCATTATTTGGACAGCATACCAATCGTCTTACGCAAGAGTTTTTAGAAATTCTAATCAATAAAGGACGAGAATCATTGATACCGGCGATATGTAACGCATTTATTAATCAGTATAAATCTCTCAAGAAAATAAGACCTGCCAAACTGATCTGTGCAATCCCGATGACAGATTCAGAAGTGACCAAAATCAAAGCAAAGTTTCAATCCTGGTTGCAACCCGGCGAAACCATGGAGTTATCGCAGGAAATCAACGCAGCCATCATCGGTGGCTATATATTTCAAATGGAAGGGCGTCAGGTAGATGCAACAGTTAAAAGAAGTCTTGAACAAATGAAATCAGGATTATTCGACACATCATATACAAACCTAGTTATTAAATCATAAAATATCAGTATGGTAAATATCAGACCAGAAGAAATATCTGCAATTCTAAAACAGCAGATTTCCGGCGTAAACACAGCATCAGAACTCGAGGAAATCGGAACAGTACTCCAGGTAGGAGACGGTATCGCCCGTGTTTATGGGTTGACTAATGCTCAAGCTGGTGAACTTGTAGAATTTGAAACAGGCGTTCAGGCTATTGTACTCAACCTTGAGGAAGATAATGTAGGCGTTGTGTTAATGGGCCCGTGGAACGGAATAAAAGAAGGATCAAGAGTGAAGCGTACCAACAAGATTGCTTCTATTCAAGTAGGCGAAGGATACGTTGGCCGAGTCGTAAACCCATTGGGACAGCCAATTGATGGCAAAGGCCCGATCACTGGAACAAAGTACGAGATGCCCCTGGAGCGCAAAGCCCCGGGTGTCATTTTCAGACAGCCAGTAAATGAACCGCTGCAAACCGGGATCAAAGCAATAGACTCCATGATTCCAATTGGAAGAGGTCAAAGGGAATTGATCATCGGCGATCGCCAGACAGGTAAGACCGCGATTGCCCTGGATACAATAATAAATCAAAAGGAATTCTACGATCGGGGCGAGCCAGTGTATTGTATTTACGTAGCTTCAGGTCAAAAAGCATCAACAGTTGCCAAAGTAGCACGTACACTTGAAGAATATGGTGCTATGCCCTATACAACAATTGTCTCTGCTTCGGCTTCCGACCCTGCACCACTTCAGTTTTTCTCACCATTTGCAGGAGCAGCAATCGGGGAATTTTTTAGAGATACCGGGCGTCCAGCTTTGGTTATCTACGATGACCTTTCCAAACAAGCAGTTGCTTATCGTGAAGTGTCATTGTTGCTGAGAAGACCACCTGGAAGGGAGGCCTATCCAGGCGACGTATTCTACCTACACTCTCGTCTACTGGAGCGCGCAGCCAAGGTCATCAATAATGATGACATCGCAAAAAATATGAATGATCTTCCAGAATCACTCAAGAAGGCAGGAATTGTCAAAGGAGGAGGTTCCCTTACTGCTTTACCTATCATTGAGACTCAGGCAGGAGACGTTTCAGCGTATATCCCAACGAATGTTATTTCCATTACAGATGGTCAGATCTTCCTGGAATCAAATTTGTTTAATGCTGGAATTCGTCCGGCTATTAACGTTGGTATTTCGGTTTCAAGGGTAGGGGGAAATGCTCAGATCAAATCCATGAAAAAAGTATCTGGAACCCTCAAGCTTGATCAGGCGCAGTATAGAGAACTTGAGGCATTTTCAAAATTTGGTTCTGACCTTGATGCCACTACCAAAGCAGTATTAGATAAGGGAAAGCGAAACGTTGAAATTCTTAAGCAGGCTCAATATAGTCCAGTACCGGTAGAAAAACAGGTTGCCATCATCTATCTGGGTACTATGAATCTGCTCAAAGATGTTAGCGTCGATAAAGTTAAGGATTTCGAAAGTGTACTTTATGCTACCCTTGAGCAAAGTCATCCTCAAATATTAACCAATTTTAGAATGGGAAAGCTTGAAGATGCAGACTTGGAAGTGTTGAAATCTATAGCTGCAGATCTGAACAGCAAACACGCTTAAGAGAAATTTACCAGCAGTTATGGCAAACTTAAAGGAAGTTAGAAACCGTATCAAATCGGTGATCTCAACGCAACAGATTACCAAAGCAATGAAGATGGTATCTGCGGCCAAATTAAGAAGGGCTCAGCAGGCCATTCTTCAAATGCGGCCATATGCCAATAAGCTCAATCAAATGATGTCCAACATCATGAGTTTCTCTGATGGGCAGGGTGCTGAAATTTTTGGGCGTTCAACAGAAAAAAGAAAACCGCTACTCGTTATTATTAGTTCAGACCGTGGCCTTTGTGGTGCCTTCAATGCAAATATTTTCAAACTTGCCCAAAAGAAAATTCAAGAAGAATATAATGAACAGGCCAGAAAAGGAGACCTTACCTTTCTGTTTATTGGAAAAAAAGGTTCTGAATTCTTCAGAAGGCGTTACACCCAGTGTAAGTTCATCAACAACTATGTTGATGCATACAATGGTCTTAGTTTTGAAAAAATTGCAGGTTGTGCAGCTTTCTTAATGGAAAAGTTTACAAGCAATGAAGCGGATCAGATTGAAATCTTCTATGGAAGGTTTAAAAATGCCGCGACGCAATTTCCAGAAAATGAGCAGTTTCTTCCAGTCAAAAAGACCGTTTCCGGAACTAGTTTTTCGAAGGTCAGACCGGATTACATTTTTGAACCTGGTCAGGAAAGCCTGCTAAAAGAATTGGTGCCATCCATACTACAGTCACAACTTTTTAAATGTGTTCTTGACAATGCTGCTTCAGAGCATGGAGCGCGTATGACTGCAATGGACAAAGCTTCAGAAAATGCCGAAGGTATGTTGGGTGAGCTTAAGATCAATTACAATAAAGCCCGTCAGGAAGCCATTACCAAAGAACTTTCAGAAATAGTTGGTGGCGCTGCGGCACTTGCAGGATAAGGTGTCTTAGAATTGATTTAACTGATTCAAGTAATCAATTCAATTCAGTTAAGCGGTTTTGAATTATCAGAGTGGAAGTGCATTTCTAATGAAATGTGATAAAAATTTATGAATAATGAATTAAGGTCGTCTTCCATCTCTATGAGATTGTAGTACATATCTTTTAAGCAAAAAGTGTATCTGACAATTCTGAATGGTTCACTGTAATTTTAAAAATACCGGAATAAAACAAAGGCTTACAGCATGCTTTGGTTTAATCTTTGACTATAATTAATGCGAATCTTGTCTATCATCAAGACCCCATTAAAGATATAATTCTCTAAAAGAAAATTTTAAAAACTAGTTTCTATCAGACGCTAGTTGTATTCTGATAGGTCTTCCTTTAAAGGT
>ERZ724526.366-NODE-366-length-26713-cov-5.232838_pt1 | contig 26713 bp, 18 predicted proteins | sample MGYA00376059_ERZ724526 | MGnify/ENA primary metagenome ERZ724526 (study PRJEB28724, sample SAMN07190883) | activated sludge metagenome | isolation source: activated sludge of sewage treatment plant in Hong Hong | place: Hong Kong | collected 2016-03-17 ...
GCGTAACAGGTGAGGTGTCAAAATAACGCCAGCCCCCGTTTTGGTTCACTCTCCTGCTTGAAGAACATGGTGCAGATTTACGTATGCCTCACAGTCGAAGCATGGGTAATGGACTGTTTGAATTGAGAGCAAAAGGCAAAGAGGGTATCGGTCGAGCTTTTTATTGTTTTCAGGTGGGTCAACGTATTGTTGTTTTGCATAGTTTTATCAAAAAAACACAAACAACACCTGATGATGAGTTAACGTTAGCTCGTAAACGTTTAAAAGAGGTACAACAACATGGCTAAAAAGCCCTTATCTATTAGTCAAGAAGATTGGGATGAACCTTATGCACCTGTGGTTTGTCATCCTCAAAATGAATTGGCCGAAAACTTAAAAGATATTGAATTCAGGCAGGCATTTGAAGTTTTGCAAGAAGAATATGAGACGGTTGATGTGTTATTAAAGGCGCGCAAACAAGCCAATTTAACACAAGAAGAAGTGGCTAAACGTATGAAAACAACCAAAAGTGCGGTGTCTCGTTTAGAAAGTTCTTTGGTAAACGAACAACATTCGCCAAGTTTATCAACTTTGCGCCGCTATGCGGCAGCATTGGGTTATAAGTTGGAAATTAGCTTTGTGGCACGATAAGTAGAGAGTTTTTCGGAGGCAACCACATACTTAGGATAGAGCGAGTCCATTTTAAATCATCGGAATTTTCGGCGGTTTGGGCTTACAATCTCAAATACGTGCGATTTTCATTACTTGATAGCCAAAATGAGTATACTCATTTTGGCTAGTCTAAAACACATGGCCAATAATTGTAAAGCCGATGTTATTTGGCTATTTAATTATTAGCCATCTATATTGACCTCTTAACTCGGTTTTCCGTTCCACTGCGCCTCAGACCCCAATATCCATCGTTCACAAAATAGGATTGAGTCATACCATCAATTGCGTTCAGTCATTGCTCAAGTTGGTGGTAAAAAGGAGCTTATAGGAAAAACAGATATCGAAATTGAAATCAGTAATCAATGCGCTCGTCTTCTTGCTAATATCATTATTTATTACAACTCTGCCATTTTGTCGCGATTACTCAACAAATTTGAGGAGAGCAAAAACCCTAAAATTCTCGCATTCATCAAGAAGATATCACCTGTGGCTTGGCGACATATTCATTTGAACGGACACTACGCTTTCAAAAATCATCGTCAACCTATTGATTTAGATGCGCTTGTTGCCGATGTGGTGTTAGGCTAAAAACAATCAATTTAAGCTAAATCATAGAAAATCGGAATTTTCGGCGGTTTGGGCTTATACCCCCATTCAGGTTCAAAAACTTGACAAAAGTTATCGACAAGACAAAAAAGTTCAGTAAGCTTATCCATGGGTGAGCCTTTAGACAGTTAAAGTATGTGTGTTGCAACTCAAACTTTACGCTGTTTTATCGGCTCATTCTTCCTTTTTTTATCCCGAACTCAGGTTAAGCTACGAAAGAATCTTTCGGTTGGTGTAATGGTCAAGTGAAACAGGACAGATTATTAGGCAGCTTGTCTTAAAAAATCACGTTCAAATCATAGGTGGTAATTACCCCAATAAGGCTACAACAGATAAATCTAATTTGTACTAATTGCCATTTCGAATTCTAACCATCTTCTACCACACCAAAGAAAGTGATCAGATATTTTTTCTGCATCATTTAATCTCGGATGAAGAGTAAATAGCCGTCTAAAACCATGCGTTTTCACAGACCAAACTGTTGAACAACTCTCACATATAAAAGAAAAATCTTGCGGATGTGCCTTATTTGTCGATAGTAGGGTTCGACTACTACCACAATTACATTTAGATAAGAATCTCAAAGTATCGATTGCTTCGATCATTTTATCTGCAAAAGTTTGACCAGCAAACATCTGAACTAAAGCAGTTATCTCATTAATTTGATCTACTTCTAGAGGATTGATTAACCTTACTGTATTACTATTTGGTATTTCGATAAATTTTTCATGCCATTTTTTTACTAAGGCACGGACTGGGCCTGGTAACGGACCAAGAGGTATACCTATATTTTTTATCAACCTCATCCAAAGCCATTGATCAATTTTAGCGCCAATTCTTTCGACTACATATAAATCAAGAGGTGTAACCTGCAGATGTCTATCAGACATACTACTACAAGCCCTAGGAGTACATACTAATGTATATTGATCAATTTCAATTGAATTTATTTGATCAGTTCCAAACCAAGCAATTGGTATAAACCGTAGATCATCTTTATTTCTATCTTCACTGATAACCCAATCATAGCCCTTATTACGAATTATAAACTTTCTCCCTGACCACATAAATTTGGTTTTATTATTGTCAAATAAAATGAATTTTTCTAAGGATCTTCGTATCACTAAGCCAACATATATAGAGTAATTTTTAGAAATCAATTTTTGCCTTTTGAATCTCTCGTCTGGTGAAACTCTATTTTCATCATTCTTATTTGACAGACTGTCCCAAAGGATGGGTAGATGTCTATAATGTGAGTCATGGCTCAAAACATTTGTTCTATGAACCTGAGTTGGAACAAATCCAGCCGTAGGTATCAAACGGTAAAGCCCTCTTTGTTTTAGACTCCTGATTTGGTGTAATTGCTTCTCTATAGTTCTCTGTGTCTCCTTACCATTATTTAATTGCTTATCTGTAACATCTGTTTGAAATGCTTCCCCCCAGAGAGCGCAGATATCATGACGTAATTCAAAGTGAGTTAACTCTGACTTTTGGAAGTCTAATGCACTTTCCAAACGCTCATTCAAGCTTTTTAACAATGATAGTCTTCTAATTAAATGCTTCTCAAGAAGATCAAGAACTCTTTTATATAATCTGTTCTCATAAATGGCATAATCATCCTCACTAAATCGAGCAAGAATTTTTCGTGGCAGCACTCCAGACAGTGTTCTATTTTGCCAACAATCAGAATGAGATGCCAAGTGATTTAGAGCTCCAGCTGCTAGCTTCCTGACTCTCTCAACTGGAGATACCATATCATCATAGCGTAAATCCAACCTAGGCCTATCAGAAATAGAATGTAAGTGACCAGCCTCTAAAATCTTTGCAAGCAGACATTCTACTTCTTCTAAATCTACTTTTTCAGCTAACTTCATGGGTAGCATTGGAGATACTTTGTAGTCCTCAATACCTATCTGCTCTACAATTGAATGAATAGCTAAAATAGTTAACTCAGCATCAGCTTCAATTTTTTCATCCATTTTAACTTGATTACAGTAAGATTCTTGCTCACCTATTTTAATATATCCAGTCCCATCATCCAAAATCAAATCGCCAATATCTAGGTCAGTATGATGGTTGTAGCGCACCTTCTTTGTTTGCGTACAATATTGTCCTGGAATAATATATTTTGGCAGTTCAGATACAGTTTTTCCTGATATACGATCAAGAAATATCATACTCCCCGCTCCTTACGTAAGCGATCTTCATCAAGCAAAGTTAGACATTGTGTTGGATCAGCGTGCCAAGACTTCCAAGAAGATATAATCTCTTTTTTAAGAATGGATAGATCATCAATAGTAATATCGTATCTACCTGTTACCTTACCTCTACGTAAGACTCGACTTGCAAGAAAATGATCAAGTGCGTCTTCTTTTGTTCCTCCAGATTCAATGAATACTGAAATAAATCGTAGTGCTTGACGTTCGAAACGATTACCCCAACCAAGTTCAAATCGTTCATTTAAAACAGTGGAAATTTTGCTAGTTGTCAGATCCTCTAACAGCGCCTGAACCTCTTCAGAATGTTTATTCTTAGCTTCTTCAAATCTATTCATCAAAGATCTAAAAGAAAATGTTGTTGGTTGTTTAGGTTCGATTTTAAAGCTATCCTCATGTCTTGGGAGAGTCATGACATGTGCACGATCATAGGTCTTGTCAGCAAATTCATTAGTTGTCTCATCGTGGTTAGCTGTACCTACAAACCAAATATTTGGTGGCACCCTAATTTTACGTCCTTCAATCAACAATGAAGGAGGATGAGGCAGTTGATTTTCTGACAAACTAATTAGGCGATCCTTTGGATCATTCTTTTCCAATGCAGAAAGAAACTCAGCAAAGTATTGTTCTGGTCTAGAAAGATTCATCTCATCAAGTAAAATAATATTACAACGATCAGCATAAGCTGGTGTTAAAGCTTTATATAATCCCTGTAAGCAATCTTTCTCATAGAACCTTTTTTCAAATGCATTATAATGGCCAAGTAAGTCATCTCTATCGCGCCATCCAGCCTGAACTGCGATATCAGTACAGCTTCCACCCATGGCCTTTGCAAAGGCTTTTGCAAGACTAGTTTTACCTGTACCACTAATTCCTTGAAAAATATGAAGTTGGCTCATAGCCAAACCAGCAAGTAATAATTGGATATCTTTTAAGCGATAAAATAAATCGACATTTTTTTCGGCTTGTGCAATCCGGTGCCTCAAATCAAGCGCAAAAGTTTTCAAGTCAGGGACATCTTTGTAAATAGATGCTACATGTACGCCAAATTCCTCATCCATTCGTGACAACTGTGGGAAAGGTTTGTCTGCTTGCTGTGCTTTAGTGATATTATCTACTGTCTTTCCGAGTTCATTCAAACGAGCTCCAAGAATTTGATTACCTTTTTCCAGTATTCTTTTTTCTCTCTCTAAATTCTCTTTGTCTGTGACTCCTACTCTTAATCGGTGGAGATGCGCTTTAACATCAGCCAATTCACTATTAAGCTCATCAATCTGATTCTTTTGCTGATCTCGTATACGAATTAATTCTTCTTTTTCGGCCTGAAGTTGATCATCTTGATTAAATGCTAGTTTATTTTGCAAGATTGATATTGTTCGCTTAGTAGTACTTAAATCATCAATTAACTGTCTAGGAGATTTCCCATTCAAAGCTAATTCAAATTCACAATATTCATCAAGTTTAGCTTCAGCTTGCTGACACGCTTGGAAAGCACGCTCTGCGCGCTCATCTGCTCGTTTTTTTGCCTCACATGCTGTACGCAAATCAATCTCAACATCTGCCTTAGCGTCTGCTTTAAACATAGCCTTATGAGCTTCTAAATCTTGCCACTCCGCATCTAAGCGACTCTGCATGACTCTTAGTTTACCTTCATCACTTGCAATTTTTTGCTCACGAGCTATGAGGTCTGCAGTTTTCTTGAATTCGATCTCTTTGGCTTTTATATCATCTTCATTATGCTTTAAAAGTAATCTCTCTCTTTTTATTTCAAGATCAGCTACCTCTTTTCTTAAATTTTCTAATGCCTCAGCATTTTTCTTGGAAAAACCACTCTGAGCATCAATTTCACGAGCAATAATGTCACGCTCTTTTTCAATATGCTGATTCTCTAAACGATTTAACTCTATTCTGCGTACTTCTATCTGTTTTTCATTTTTTTTGAGGTCTGATTCTCTTTTATCTAAATCGACTTCCCTGTGACGAACTTCTTCTTGACGACATTCATAACGCTCGTATAGCGCCTTTAGTTTCTGACAAAATTCAGATATATCTTGCAGATACTTTTGCTGTTCCTCACAGTGTGGTGTTTCTTCTTTTAATATTTCATCAAAAGATGGACTCTCAAATTTATCTAACTCTACTTGCTTCTGTAAAATTGGCTTTATAGATTCAATATTCACCTTTGTTTTTTCCATCAAACCCAACAACAGATCAGCTCCTTTAGCTACTATAGGTTTAGCTGTTGTATTCTGAGCAAATTGTCCATGATTATTCTTTTTTTTAGCCATATTAGTACCACTCCTTAAAATTATTAACCCACGTAATCATAAAGTCGGCATGTTTCATAGCGACCTCTTTGGTAAGCTTCTCTGAACTTGAATGTCCAGCTTTTCTATTTCTATCATTGGCCATATCCAACAAACTTCCAAGCTGCAAGCTATCTTTACTAAGCTTGTGTAGTGGATGATCCGTATGTTCTGCTGTAGAAAACATTACAGCAACAAGTAAAGCTTTCATTGAACTAGATCCATGAATAAATGCGTTACGTATATCTTTTAATTGCTGACTTGCTAGTTTATTAACAATATCTGGCTCAAGACAATCCAACCCCAATGTATTCAAAACAGCAATGGAGGTCTTCTTATCCCAAGACGCATCGGCACTTTTATCTGGTAGTTGTCTAATATTTATAGGATATTTTTTAAGCATCCATTGAAGAGTACTTTCTGCCAATAGATGAGTTTCTATAAGAAGACTGCGCATATCTTCTCGAGTTGGTCGATTATTTTGATCAATCGCTACACGACACCGCAAAACACTAGCTAAATAATCTCGAATCATGGGAACACGTTGACTCCATGGGTACTCAGCCATCAGCATGTGGTCAACTTCATGCTCTAATGACTCCAACCATTCTGAAGCGCTCATTTCTTTTGGGCATGCTTGTTTAACACCAGATGAAATATATCTTGCTAAAGAATCTTGTGATGGCAGTAATGTTTTCAAGGGCTTTCTTAACCAAGCTGCAGCCTTCTGTAACCCAAAAGGATCAGCGATCAACCATGGCTCACTGTTAGCATTATCATGAAAAACCCAAGTCCATAGCCACATTTTCGTAGGGACTTGCTCGATATAAGACAGCCTATCAAAATTGATACGACTCATCATATCAGTATGTCTTTCACGTTGTATGGCATTTCCATAATCATTCTTGTACTTACGATATGCATTAAAGACTTCAACTATATCTTCTTTAAAATCACAAAAACCTTTTAACTTAAATGTGAACAAATGTTTTCCTGAATCTTTACTTTGTAGAAAAGCAGGATAACCGGATTCATCATATTTATCAGGCTCAATAATGGAAAGATCTTTACAAAATCGTGGTAACCAAGCTCCAGAAATCCCGTCTTGAAATGCATAGCCAGCATGTAACTCCTCTTCATAGCCCTCTATGTCATCAAGTACTTTTTCTCCTGTTGAAGTAAGAGAGCCATCTACGTTCATCCAATTATTAGGAATCAACTGCGTAGCAATAATAAAATTGACTAAATCTTGATCAAGACAAAGCAATCTAGAAATTTCATATCTATCACGACACCTAGCTCTTGAAAGCTCCAAAATAGATTGTTGAAATAAATTCAATGATATAGTCTTTGGTTCTGGATACAAAACTTTCCATACCCAAACTGGCCAAAGTATAGGTTTTCCTCCTTGAGGTCCTCTATTAATAAAACGCAAATATGTTTCAGTGGACACGTGATTTCTCCCTACTACAGAGGGTAAGAAATGCTGCAAGGCTTGGTACAGCCTCTTCCGCTTCTGCCCCTTGAGCCATCCTTTGATCACCAACAGCAATTAATAATTTTCTCTGTCTGCTCATGGCCACATTCATACGGTTTGAAAGACGTAAGTGGCCATATTTAGCATTTAAATATTTTTCTCTTAAATCCGCGCTCAATGAAGATGATATTTGCCTATCATTAGACCTAACGATTGATAATAATACAACATCAAACTCTTTTCCTTGAAAAGCATCCACAGTTCCAACCCTTAGCCGTTCTTCACCTAAAGATGTTTGACGATAATCTTTCATTATTTTAATATCACCATCTTCTTCTTCAGCAATACCCTGATTCACAAGTGCTTTTAAAATAGCATCAGTCTGAGCACGATAAAAACTTATAACACCTATACTTAAAGACTCTCCCCCTGCATCTGCGAGTTTCTTTACCTCACTTGCGATAGTTTCTGCCTCCACACGTCTACTATATCCTGGGCGATGTGATGATTCGGAGCCATCCTCATACGGAACATTTAACCATGCACAAACTTTACCTTTATATCCAAGTAAATTATGTTCAAAGTCACTTGCTGGACGACCAGAGTAAAGTTTATCTAGACCTTCAGATTCATAAAACTGTTGGCTTATGAAGTCACCTAAAATCGGATGCATACGGTATTGTGTATTCAACATAACTACCCGTCGGATGTTATCGAGCGACTCTTGTTGTCGAAGTTGTATCAATAATCTTTCAAATAGACTTTGCCTGTGAGCTAAAATCTGTTCCTCACTAAGGCTTAACTTGGACTGAAGTTCACTTTCTAATTCTGGTTCCAGAATATGCGGAAGTTGTCGATGATCCCCAACCAATATAATACGTTTTTTGGCCATTGCCATAGGAACAAACAAATCTAATGGATTGGCTCTTGCAGCTTCATCTATGACAACAGTATTGAATTCAATTTCTTCCGATGCTTCTAAATCTGATATTGATTTCAAACTACTCATCGCTTTGCCAGCAGATTGTTGACAAGTAGCACCTACAATAGTTGCATAATCCCTAACAGCCCCTTGAGCCCGATCTGGTGAGTTTAATAAAGCTGATTGATAACGCGTCATCACAGAATAAATCCCATGACGCGACTGTTTTACAGATACTTCAAGTGCCTGTTCTACTTCATCCAAAAGGCATCTGATATCTTGAGGAAGCGATTGTTTCAAGGATAGCGGTCTATAGTCTGGTAGTAATCGATCGAGAAGACTATTTTTTAGTTTCGTAAGTGCAGCAAGTTGATCTGATGAGGGGTCTTTAGACATTGACAAATCGTTTAGCAGAATTTTATCTGAGTCTGTTAAAACAATATTTTTACGAGCAATCACTCTAGATAGATGATAAACACGATCTGCTCCATCATCTGCAAAACCAATTGTTGTAGACCGTAGGGCTCTCACACTGCGCATAACAGAATCTGGGTCAGGTGTAATTCTAGTTGTAATAGACATTGATTCACGACTAACATAGCTATCCCACTTTTCTTGCACACTTCTAGGTAAACCTACTTTGTACTTTGTAAACTCCTTGAGTAATTTATCGATACTCAATATCTCCTGAAGACGTTCCTCTGCACGCATTTTTGCCAAACGGAACACAACTAAACGTTTGCTTAACTCCACCAAAGGTTTAGATACTGGATCAAACTCAGACTGGCTTGTCAATTGAATTTGAATTTCGGCACTTTTACGCTGACACCATAATTTAACTGGATCAACTCCACCTTCATATCCTCGATTTTTACCTCCAACACGAACTGCAGGTAAACCAAAAACTTCTGCCCTATTCAATGCATTATCGACAGCATCATGTTGATAACTGCTAATCAATACTTGGTGCTGTAAAGTCTCCTCTTTTAGAGTCTCAGCTAGACGGCGTTCTAACGCAGCAATAACCTGTGTTTTTCCCGTACCTGGTGGACCAACAATCAAAGCAATATCAGGCGTATTAAGAGCTATATCTAGTGCCGTTTTTTGTCGTTCTGTTGGAGCACCTTTAAAACAAGCTTTTGCATATGGAGACAATCCCCTTGCAAAATAACGCCTAGTAGTAACTGGCACCGGAACACCTTCTAATAAATATCTAAGCTGAGGCATTCTGCGATGATTATCTATTGATAACTTAGCACGTGCTCTACGGACTTTGACTGTCTCATCTCCTGCCAAAGAGTAAAATAGGTATCCTTTTATAGGCGGCTTATCGTTACGTCTATCTTGATTAGGTGTGAGTTTTATACCATGCTTTTCAAACTGAATCTTTCCTCGTAGCGGTCTATCTTCAGAGTTTGATTTTCTGTCAATCTTCTCTTCTATATCAAAGCTCTGTGCTTCTTTAGCCAACTCCACATAAGTATCTGTAGATAACCCCAATTCGTACCATCTTTTTTGGAAATCGCGCATCTCAGAATGTTGATCTATTTTCAGAAGCCATGCAAACTGCTCTCCATCAACTGCTATTATTTCTCTATAATAAATTGAACCTAACAGTTGAGCGATACGTTTACTTGCCTCCCATTCTAGCAAACCATATTCTTGCCATTGTTGTAGATAACTTCCATTACCTTGCAACAGGGTATTAATCTTGGCCCGTTGTTCTTCACTTTTTAAATAGGTATCTACGCTACCATCATAGAAGATAACTTTACCAACAATAGAAGATATTCTTTCGACTTTGCTTAAGAACCTATTCAAAGATTGTAACTTCCATGTATCCTCATTTTGTAAACGGGTAATTGTTGCTCGCCATCCTGCACCAAAAATCAATAAATCATTTTTTGCAGTGTTTTCAAAGCTTCCTAGAAATATTTGGCCAACATATTGACTAACTGAAACAACAAAATGCTCGTCTAACCACTCTAACGCTAACTTCATGTCAGATAATTCTATTTCCTTACGTTGGAATAGGTAATCTACTATAGCTTGATCAACAGCTAATTCAACACTCATCTCTAATTGCTCGACCAATTCAAGCCATTGAAGTTCTAATGTTGAATTGTGGCTATGAATAAGCTTCCACAAAGTAGAGCTACGTGTGACTAGAAGCTCAACCAGAGCGTTATTACGATGGGCAGTTGCATAACAAACTATATCCCCCTGACGTATTAAATATCCCTCATCTTGGCTATAAATTTCTACAACTTCTCCTATTACCCATTCTGTCACCAATTCAGTGCAGTTAAATCGGATAAGTTCACGTGAAAATTGAGGAAAGTCCTTTAATTTCATACTCTATTCACCAAATAAAATGCCAAACATAATGTGCTTCCTGAATAACACCAATGTGTAATAAATAGGAAACACCTATTCTCTGCTGATGATTGAATTTTATTGGACTCGTAATTTTACTGAGTGTTGCCTCCTTATCCTTTTGAATAGACACATTAGCCCCAGCAGCTGGAACTATTTTTACTCCATCATCATTAAACGTAATGTCACATAAAATTTTTTCTTTTGCATACAATGAAATACCAGGAGTCAGATTTTTAAGTTGCACAGTATTCCTAGATAAAACCTGCCACTCACCTGTTTTTACCCAACAATTTTTACGCAGAACTTCCTCCGGAACATTTTTATATTCATCTAGCAATATACTGGGTGGTATATAAAAGTACTCTTTTATCAATAATATATTTTTAGCGTCATTTTGATGATCACAAAACGGACAATTCAATTTAGAGTTTGAATTATATAAATAGCTGCTTTTACAATTTTCACATTCAAGTATCTGCGTCACAGCTACTTCAAAAGCTTCTGCCCATTCAGCCAAACTGGGACGTTCAACTGGATTACTCAATCCCTTATTGAAACATCGATCAAAGAGTTCGGTTAAAGAGGTGTTTAATACTAGGTGACGAGGCAACCCTGTGATTGTTAACTGATTACGGTTGTCATTTGGATGATCAACCCATGGTAACTCCCCTCTTAAAGCAGATTCCTCTAGTTCTGGCTCACCTTCAAGTACCATATCTCCTTTTAGAGGATGAGCCATAATAAGCAAGTTGTAGGCAAGAATCGCAAAGCTCCAACTATCTGTTAGCGAATTATTGCCAGATTCACGACGTAATATCTCTGGAGCTCCATAATCTGGGGTATACACACCATGTGCTGAATCTTGCGATTGCGAATCAATATTATCCGAATCAATTAACCATACTTCTGCATGTTCTATCGACCTTGAAACAAACAGATTAGCAGGTGATAAGTCCCCATAGGCTAGCCCTCTAGCATGTAATTCAGCCAATGTTCTAGCAAGACGTGCTAAAATTCTTAATCTTCTTACAATTCCACCTTGATTGATATACTTTTGAAGACCTATATCTTCATGTAACGCATCAATAGACTCTTGCATCAGCTTTGAGAGTTGAACTAATCCATCCATCAACTCCATGACGTAACCTGGCTGTGGCTTTACTATTCGAGCCAAAGGTCTAGCGATTGGTAGTCCATTTAACGGTGCACGCATTAATCTATCAATCTTATTAAGCCAATTATTGAGTTTTTCAGGACTTGATTTGCGTGCTATTTTTACCAACACATTTGGAAAATTCGTTGTACATACAATTCCTTGCCCACCTTCGCCCAACTTTCCAGTTAGCTCATAGTCCTGACCAAATGAGTCAATCACGGTTCGATTCTTTTTCTGTGTAGTGGGTGAACTCATCTACTAATTCCTGAAAATTGCTATTAAACTCTTATCATCGCTATGCATGGGTGTTGACCATTCTTCTAATTCACGTTGGAGCCAGCGACGGCCAGTTCTTCTATTTCTATGTTGCAAATCCTGCTCAAGAGCAGTGACAAACTCAGATAAATACTCATAATCAAGATCGTCGCTTATGCCATCAGTCATTAAAACAATTGCATCATTTTTTTTTGACAAATAACCATCAGCCCACAACCAATCCTTTAATTTAAACTCAGTACCTAATGCTTCTGTCTGGTTGCCATACCCTTTTCGTGTTGGTGTTAATCTACTAAATTGACCATTTGAACGGATCAATAGTAATCCGTCTCCAAGTTGAGCAACACGAAATCTGCCATCACGGTTTATTTTTACAAAAAGTAGAGTCGTAGATGCATCGTGCGGATACAAAGGAGATATTTTGTTTTTCCACTCAACATGTATCGCCCTGAGTAAATCATCCATGTGCCGAGAGTCATCACTCTGTCTAAGAATGTTGGCAGCTACTTGGCAAGCATGTTTTGAACCAATATGACTATATCTTTTTGAACCCAAACCATCGGCTACAGCGGCTATCCATCCACCGCAAAAACCTTGAATAGTTATACAATCCTGATTGGGTTCTTTTAGTTCTTGGTGTCTTGGGCCAATGACTGTTGCACCATAAATCTTTAACCTCATATAAAATCCAGATCTAATTCATCATCAGAGGGTGGAATCACTAAAGCAACTGAATGATCAGGATTTTGGCTTTCTGTTCTTGTTGTAATGCTCATGGTGACAGCTCTAAAAAATCGATGAATGTCTCTGGCGTTATGTGCTTTAAACAAAGGTGCCTCAATATCATTGGCAAATGTTGTCAACATGGCCTCATCGGCATCAACGCCAATAGCCATAGCAAAACGAGTAGCCTTTTTACCTCGTTCAGAAAGCGTTAATTTATCAAATGAGTTTTTCCATTCGTCTGTTGGCTGACCATCAGAGACTAAAATTAAAACAGGCCTGTATGCGCGTGAAGGGATTAAATCTTTATCTTCAAGTAGATTTATGGCTTTCTCAAAAGCAGCACCCATTGGTGTTGGACCTTTGGCTATTAAATCATCAATTTGAGTGATTTTATCCGCCGATTGTAATGGAGTATGAACCTGAACATGTTCACCAAAAGTAATTAATCCGATTTGTAACTCTGCTCTTAGCCGATTTTCTTTTGAGAAGGTAACTATCATTTCTTTAAGTGCAGCATTTAATGCCTCAATTTTGCCATCTTCACTCATGCTGCCGCTGGTATCTGCTAAAATAATAACTGGCAATGGACGTGCGGTTGTCGCTGCAAACTTTTTGAGACTACTCATAGTAGGCTTCCTCTGCTGTATATTGCTTTCAATAGGGTTGTCATTGGCCAATGCTGCCGACTTAATGACGGGACTTGCCGTAACTGTTGCTTTTGCTATTTGCTGATCGGCAACATAACGACTGACTATGTCTTCTTGATATTTTGCAAATCCCATCACATCACCTCTTTTTATATATCTTTTTCAAGAATATCGATGCGTTTTTATGATATTTTTTGATCAGTTTTTTACTGATTTAATCCACTAAAACCTAGCACATTAGTTTTATTACTACAACATTCAAATAAGGCTTAATTGAGACAATATAAAATAATTTTTGCCTTTATTTTAATAGTTTGTAAAACATCTAATTAATATTACTACATTTTTAAATCCATGTATAAATCATTGTTTTAGCCTCATCCTTACAACTCAAAAACCGCTCAACTTGAGCCATGATACATACATGGCTTGGGGTAAATTGAGTTGTATTGGCCATTAATAGCATTTTGTTAAAGTTGGCCAGAAAAGGCTTTTTGGCTGAGTGATTCAAATATGAGTTCTTTTTTAGCTGACTCACACTTCGTAACCAAACCTTTAAGATGCAATTTAATTTCAGTATATTTTTCAATCACATCTAATGTTGGCATTGGTATTTCAATTTCTTTTACATCAGCCAAATTCAACAATTTATGTACACCGCCTTTAGATACACGCTCCAATATTTGCATGAATTGGGGAAGTTGCATAAAAGACGTAATGTATTCAGCAATAGAAGAATCTTTGAGTTGAATTACCCCAAGATTCCTATGAACATTTGCACCATGTAATTCATACGGAACTCTTGCCACTATCCCTATACTTCCAACCAAAGAGATTACTATTTCACCACCTTCTAGGATTGTCCTCTTATATTGACAAGATAGTTTTTCTGATACCAAATGAAATTCGCTAGCTGTATCAATAATACCTTGCGTTAAATCCTGAATCCTTAGCATTGGGATACCATTAGGAACAAACTCTTCAGGCTTCAAAATCCCATAAGTTATTGGCTTAGACACTAAATTTTCTAACTTTAAGCAAGGCCACCCCTTCGGATTACTTACAGGGTCACCAAACATATCCAAAAACACAGAGCGCAAAAACTCATCGGCAAGTTTTATGGCTTGTTGGCGTTTGCGGCGAATGGCATCAGCTTTGTCGAGAATGGCGGCAATACGTTTTTGTTCGGCGAGTGGTGGGAGTGGGATTTCTAAATCTCTTAGCACGTCAAGAGTTATACCTTTAACAGTTGCTCCTTTGCCTTGGCTTTCTAAAAAATCTGATTTTGACTCCAGAAAACGTAACAAATACCGTTGGTCAAGTTTATTAGCATCTTTAACAATAAGAGCTTTAAGGTCTTGGTTAATAGCAATATCAACTGTATTAACTGCAACCTTTCCTAATGCCATGCGCGTTGGCACAATAATACTTCCAGCAGGGATTAAATGTGTTGCCGAGTTTTTTATGGCTTCCAGAGTAATAGAATCAGCCGTTGTTGAAATTTCAGTTGATTTGAAATCCTTAACTGATGCCCACGGAATACCGCCGCCCCAATATTCAGGTACTGCTTTGCTCGGCGTACCACCGCCTCGTATATCGACGAGAGAGCCTAAACTGGAACTCACAGCATCGCCTCCAACTTTACAACCATCTCAAACTTACTCATCACCTACTCCCAAATCTTTCGCTAACTCCGCCTCAATCTCCTCAATACTCGGCAAACTAGACTTTAAATTATCGGGCAAGGCTTGCGTTAATTGGTACTCAGAAATGCCTATAGGCTTATTAACATCGGTCAGCGCGTATTCGGCCACCAACCTATCTTTTTCTTTGCACAATAACAAACCAATACTCGGGTTATCTTGTTCGGTTTTTAATTGCTTATCAACCGCCGTTAAATAAAAATTCAGCTTGCCTGCATACTCAGGTATAAACTCGCCTGCTTTTAATTCAATCACCACATAACAACGCAGTTTAAGATGGTAAAACAACAAATCTAAATAAAAGTCTTTTTCACCCACCGCCAAATGCACTTGTTTCCCCACATAGGCAAAGCCTGCACCAAGCTCCAACAAAAATTGGGTAATATGTTGAATGAGTCCCTGCTCTAACTCACGCTCATTGAAGTTTTTGGTCAAGGTTAAAAAATCAAACACATAAGGGTCTTTGAGTGTTTGCTGAGCAAGGTCGGACTGTAACGGTGGCAAGGTTTGTTCAAAATTACTAATGGCCTTACCTTCACGCTGATAAAGGCCACTTTCTATTTGATGCACCAACACATTACGGCTCCAACCCTGCTGTTGGGTGTTTTGCACATAATACAAAGCCTCTGAGGTGCTTTGACACTTACTGACAATCACCAAATTATGCCCCCAAGGAATTTGCGCTAATTGTGCAACAGCCTGTTGCACAATTGCCGAATCCTGAGCATAAAACAAATACCATTGGCGAATCGCCCACAAATTACGCTTAGAAAACCCTTTAACATCGGGAAACTCTGCGCTTAAATCTTGGCTAAGCTGAGCAAGAAAACCATCACCCCATTGACTGCTTTTTTGTTTATCAACAATCTCCGCACCTAATTGCCAGTAAAACTCTAATAAAGCGGTGTTTACACTCACCGCCGCTTTTAATTGAGTTTGTGCAAAAGACTGCTTAATGCCTTTTAGCCAAGCGGTATAAGTGGCATCTGCTTTAATAAAAGACTGGCTCAAAGCATATTCTCCAACTCTAAAAGGTCTTGCAGAATCTCTTCCTCTAGGCTTTTAAGCTGTTTTAAAATTTCTTTGGGTGGGGCATAACTTTGCTCGGCATAAACCACTTCTTTATAGCGGTTTATGCTGAGGTCGTATTTTTGTGCGGCAATATCTGCCTTATTAACTAAAAACGCTTTTTGTTTTTTATCTGCCCATTGTTGGGTACTTTGATTGGTTTGACGTGCTTGGCGATAGTGAGCGTATTGCTTAATTAAATCAGGCAAATCGTTATCTTGAATTGGTGTACGTTTATCATCAAGCGAATAACCATCAGCCATTAAATCATAAAACCAGACTTGGTCGGTTTGGCCGCCTTTGGTAAAGATGATAATGGCTGTGCTAACGCCTGCATACGGTTTAAACACACCACTGGGGAGGCTCACAATCCCTTCGAGTTGATTGTTTTCAATCAACTCTTGACGTAGTTGCTGGTGAGCATTAGAAGAGCCAAACAATACACCATCAGGCACAATCACCGCTGCACGACCACCTAATTTTAAGGCGCGTAGGATATGTGCCACAAATAGCAACTCGGTTTTTTTGGTTTTGACCAAACTCAATACATCAGGATTGGTATTGCTTTCGTCTAGGCTACCTTTAAAGGGCGGATTGGCTAAAATAACATCAAAGAAGTTTTCTTCTTGTTGAGGAAAATGCTCTTTAATAGACTTACTAAGGCTATCTTGATACAAAATGTTGGCACCATTGACACCATGTAATGCCATGTTCATGCTAGAAACGCGTAGCATGGTGGTATCAAAATCAAAGCCCCAAAACATTTGGCTGTTAATGTGGCTACGGTAAGGCTCCAACAAATCACCAGAATAATGTTTGTTACCATCCTCATCCACAAAGGTACCTACCTCGCTAGAATGAACGCGGTTTAGATATTCCATCGTACGCGCCAAAAACCCCGCTGTACCACAGGCAGGGTCGCATACGGTTTCTGTGGGTTGCGGATCAATCAGCTCAATCATGGCATCAATAATGTGGCGTGGCGTACGAAATTGGCCATTTATTCCTGCGGTGGTCAACTTACTAAGTAGATATTCGTAAATATCACCTTTTACATCACTTTGCGTCAGCGGTAGCGCATCAACCATTTCAACCGCACTCACAAGTACCGACTCATTTTTAATTTCGAGGTCTGCATCCTGCATGTATTCGCCAATATGCCCTAATCCATCAATAGCATTACCATCGTGGCCATGTGCGGTTTTACCCAGTTTGGCAAAATAAGGAAAAACATGTTGTTTTAAATGTTTATGTAACTCTTTGCCATTTAAGTTTTTAAAATTCTTCCAACGCAATAGCTGCCCTTCGGGTGTATTGGCAAACAAACGCTCGAAGTCTTTACCTGTACGGTTGGCTTTGCGCTCGGCAATTTCTTCTTGCATATCCAACATACGTGCAAACATTAAATAGCTAATTTGCTCAATCACTGTTAATGGATTGGTGATACCGCCTGTCCAAAATTTTTCCCAAAGCTTGTCGATATCGTTACGAATTTTACCTGTTAGCATTAAATAGCTCTCTTAATGGTTTTGTGTTGTTTCTCATGTATTGTTGCTTGTCACAAAGCATAAATGAAATGTTTGAATCTAATCATTGCAGAGTGACCCCTACATGCTTTAATAAGTTGCGTTTGTTGCTTCCGATACGTCATGGATAAATGGCTTAAGAACCGAAATCAGCTCACCCACATCATCAGCAGTAAATACCCCATCAATTCCTTGGTGTGAGACGGCAGTAAAAGGCGCGTCATATAGCTTTTCAATGACAATAGAACCATGCTGGGCAATATAATTTTTTAATAAATTCATAAAGCGCACTTGTTGGGCTGTGAGTGTTGGATGCAAATGTAAAAAACCTTTGAAATGATCTTCAATCGCTTGTGGATCCAAGCCAATAATTTCGCGTACTGTTAAATCGAGCTGTTCTGCTGTTCGACCATAAAACTCATTCAATACACTCAAGCTGACGCTAGGATGATTGGTGAGAATGGTTGAAGTCAGTGTTCTTAACTCAATTTCGGCAATTGGTTCACCTTTTCGGATTTTTTGCAGTGTGGGATTAACTGCAATCATGTTATCCAATATGGCTTTTAACCTGCGCCGATAAATCATTGCTTCGTTAGCCCCTGCAATTTTTACCTCTCTTTCGCTTTCGCACACACCCGTATCGCCTGTTTTGGTTGTTGGCATGGCATATAATCCACCTGTACCTGTTTGGCGATATTTCATAATGCTTCGCAACTCTTTACGCGCTTTTTCCAATTTATCAATCGTAAGATTTTTCCAAAAATCAGCACTACGCACTTCCGCAATCATGGCATCTTTTTGTCGAACCGCCTGAATATTAACTGCTAATTTATCGATCTCTGCCAATAATTGGTCTCGACCATCCTCTAAACAGCTGGCTTTTTCTACCAAACAGCGTTGTATTGTTGCAATTAATTTATCTAACTGCGTTGCATGTTTATCCTGTAATACACGAGTTGACATTAACTGTGCTATTGTATTTTCCAGTACATGCTGTGTTTTTGCATCAAACTTTTTTAATAAATCATTTTGCTGTAATTGATGTACCACGCGTAATTGACGTTTTACCGCAATGCTCGCATCTGGCAAATCATTAATATCCGCACGCAACAACTCAATCGCCGTATCAAAAGCAGAAGGATGATTTGCTTTTAGAGCCGCTTGAGCTAATTCAAGACGTGCTTCAAACGTGGTTTGTAGTAAAGACTTAGCACTAACATCTTCTGGTTCTTGATATTCCTGTTCAAAAAAATCGAAATTACCGTAATGATCAAAAATTAAGAACTCGCTTTTGTGCTTGCCCAAGCCAAAAAGATTAGGACGCAAACGCGTGCCTCGACCAATCATCTGCCAAAACTTTACCCAGCTTTTGACTGGTTTAGCAAAAACAAGATTAACCACTTCGGGCACATCAATACCTGTATCGAGCATATCCACCGAAATGGCAATACGAAAATCATTGCTGGGCTTTTTGAACTCTTTAATGAGACTTTCTACATGAGGAATAGCATTGTGAATTACCTTACACACTTTGCTACCATACTGTGGATATAGCTTACAAAACAGTTTTTCGAGATGTTCGGCATGATCCTGACGCTGGGCAAAAATAATAGTTTTACCAACTAAAGAACCCGTTTCATCTTTGATACCATTATTTATTAGGTTCTCCAAAATAATACGATCCGTATCTTCACTAAAGATTTTACGGCCAATATCTTTACCTGCAATTGTTGTATTACGAGCTTCTTCTGTACCCAAATCTTCTTCAAGTTGACGTTTTTGTGCATCAGTTAAATCGTTGTAGTGAATACCCTCTCGTAAAAAATCGGTGGTCATATCTTTGACCCGAAACGGTACTAAATACGGTGGCTCATTATTAATCGCTGCATCTAATCCAAACTCAAAAGTTGGGTCTGTGGTTTCGCAGCCAAACATATCAAAGGTATTACGGCTAATAAACTTTACAGGGGTTGCCGTTAATCCTACTTGTAAAGTATCAAAATAATCAAACAAATCACGGTATTTGTTATAAATACTTCTATGTGATTCATCTGCAATAATCAAATCAAAAAATCCTACATCTAATTGAGCAAAGCGGTTCATCATCGCAGGATAAGTGGCTATATAAATACGCGCACTTTGATCAATTTTATTCGTTTCACCAATCACACAACGTGGTTCTGAAGGTAGGTTTTGCTTAAAGGCATCATCTGCTTGTACACGCAGCTCTTTTCTATCACAAAGAAATAGCGCACGTTTAGCCCAACCTGTACGCAACAGTAACTCAACTAAGGCAATAGCCACACGTGTTTTACCTGTACCTGTTGCCTGAATGATAAGAGCCTTACGACGCTGATTTTGAAAATTTGCCGCAACCGTTTTAATGGCTTCTATTTGGTAAGGACGGTCAGCAATACTTAACTCTGGATTAAATTTTTCTAATTCAGCAGCACGATAATGACGTTGGTAAATCAAATAATCTAGGCTGTCCTTACTATAAAAACCATATACAGGACGATAAGTGTTGTATTGATGATCATCCCAAATAAAAGTCTCGTAGCCATTAGAATAGAAAATAATTGGACGTTGGAATCCCATACGCTCAAAAGCATCAGCATATAGTCGCGCTTGCTCACGCCCTGCTTGAAGATTGGTGTTGCCTGATTTTTTTGCTTCAATCACTGCAAGTGGCTGACCATTATCTCCCCAAAGCACATAATCCACATAACCTTTGCCACTTGGATTTTCTGGAAAGTCTACTTCTACCTCCTGACCTACAAACTCGGTATTGTGAACATCCCATCCCGCTTGTAACAACATCGCATCAAGTAATAAGGCTCGAGTCTTTGCCTCGTTCCATTGCAAGCTATCAGCGACTTTTTGGCTCTGTTGCTGACGTTTTTGTTGATCTGGTTTTGCAGGAGCTTCGATTTTTTCGATGTTTTTAATGCGCTCACGCTCAAGTTGCTCCATCACACGCTCAAGCTCTTCCTGTTGCTTCTGCAACTCTTTTTCGTAACTAGAGACTGATTTTTGTAATTGGTTAAAGGTAGCTGTTGGATCTTTCACATCGACAAAAGCAGGAATATGCTCCTTCTTTTTGCCATAATATTTGATACCCATATACATAGCTAATTGATGCGCTGTGCCTAATGCTATTTGTGCATTACGCAACTCACCTTCTCCACCATGCGCAGTATCATTACCCTGAATACGCAAAAAGTTAATTTGATGGATGAGTGACTTGGTGACACAATCTTCAAAAACTGGGCTTTTTATTAATTCATAAAAACTAGACTGTGGCATACGTGGCAGCAGCTCTTCTTTATAAATAGCTTTAGTCAGCTCTTCAGCAAAACCGCGTAGCCGTGTCAATGCACTTCCTGGATCAAGATGTAGTACCGCCTCAGCTAAACCACCTAGGTTAGCCAGCAGATTATTCTCGGGTCGCAAGAATTCAAAGTTTGTCGATTTCATAAAATATATTCTGTTCATACCAGCCATATAGCGAATGGCGTGCCAAGTTTATTTTATTACGATTAAATACCGTATTTTTCTATCCAATTGTTTAACGTCTGGTAATTTTTTAAAACTAAAAGTTGAGCTGGACGGGTCTTATTTTGACCACTATTCTCTTAAGATTTACGAATGTATTTTTCAACAATATTAGAAATTATATTTTGTATATCAATACCTTGAGAGATATTTACATCCATTAAATCTTTATTTTTCTCTGGCATTTCAAATAAAGCCTGACGGATATCTTCAGCCGTAATCGTCTCACCTTGACACCACAATGCTGCTCTTAACAAGGTAGACTGTAACTCACGTACATTTCCTCGCCAAGGGTGTTGAAGGATAATATTTTTTGCGTCAGGATAAATTTTTTTATGTTTTAGTATAGAATCACTCATCGTTAAACTACTAATTAAGCTATCCGTCAATAGCGATAAGTCTCCTTCACGCTCTCTTAAGGGAGGCAAATGCAAGACACCTACGGCGACTCGATAAAACAAATCTTCCCTAAAAATACCATTGGCAACAGCCTCTATCAGATTACGATGTGTCGCTGTAATAATACGGACATCTACTTTTTGCTCACTAGTACCACCTACAGGAATAAATGTCCCTTCTTGTAGAACTCTGAGTAATCTAACTTGTACACTCGGTTGTAATTCGCCAAACTCATCTAAAAATAAAGTGCCGCCATGAGCTTGCTCGAATAGTCCTGATTTATCCGCTAATGCGCCAGTAAATGCACCTTTTTTATGACCGAAAAGTACAGAGTCAACCAACTCGACAGGAATAGCACCGCAATTAACAGGTACAAATGGCTTATTGGCTCTATGGCTAGCATTATGAATGGCTCGAGCAAAAAGCTCTTTACCTGTACCCGTCTCTCCATAAATCAATACAGGTACATCAAACTCTGCTAGTTTTTGAGCCTGAGCTTTTAATAACTTCATGCGAGGATTACGCGTAATAATATTGTCAAAAGCTGCATTGATCGGAACGTTCGCTTCCATAAGTTGACTAACTCTTGAATTGCCAAGGCTTTTAGCAGCAGGCATATATTCTGCCGACAATTCAAAAGGAATCACAACTTGCTGAACGCCTTGCTCCAAAGAAGACTGATAAAACGTGCATGGGTAGCGAGTTTTACCTAATAAAATCCATACGGCTTGCATAGCAGGTGTACCTGGGCTTAACAAAACAGATAATTCTTTATCCTCTAAAGTAAGCCTTGATAAATGCTGATTAGCCTGAAGGTATATTTCACCAAAGTTAACAGGAGAAGATAGCTCAATAGGGTATGCTCTAATTGGTATATCAATTTCCTGTTTTAACCAAGCTAGATAGGGCGTGACTTGTTCTTTTGGATAGTTGTAAAGTAATTCAACTGCATCAAATTTTTCTGCTTTTAGTGTAGAAGCAATAGGCCCTAATCCCTTATCTTTGGCATCAGTAACTATTGCTTTGAGATCATTACCACCTATCCAACTCACTAGCGTATGTAATTTAGCCTTGCTCATCCGCGAACTCCAGCATATCAGCCACCTGACATTCAAAAAGGCAGCACAGCTTATCCAAAGCACCAAGATCAATCATTTGTGCTATTTCCTTGTACATCAACGTCACCGCATTTCTACTAAAACCTGTTTGACGCAAAACATCCGAAATCTTCATTTTGTGCTCTCCCATAAGGCGAGCAAGATGGCAACGTATCATGGTTAGGCTCTAGTATCTACAGATAATGATAGATAATACCGTAACAATCTAAAATAATTAGAGGTTATCTCCAATTTGATCTATTAAGTTAAACAATCTGTATCGAAATGTGGGTAATGTGGTTTACGATTTATTTACAGCAAACTGCGTATTGACTTAATTACATCAATAACGTTATCCGCTTAAATAATCAGCAAAGTGACATAAACAGAAACTTTGCTGATTATTTAAACTAGAAAATCAAGCTGTCATATCAGTTTGACTTATCCCCGTATCAATAGATCTCAATAACTGGCTAGTTCCAAAATTCCTCACATGATTACCAAATACTTTGGTCTTAGCCTTTGCCAAATAACTCAATCGATAAAACATGTCCTCGAAATTTTTAGTATCTAGCTCACCTCGAAAATAACCAACTTTATAAGTACAATTTTGTGGAAAATGTACCAAAGTATACGCATCAACAGCATTGATATTTAAGGCACTTGCCCACGCCTTGATAATACGACAAGCCATGTTATTCCCATTAAACTCCTGAGGATTAATCGTATTTAATAGGGGAATAGTGCCTAATGTTGCATAAGCATCCAAATTCAATAAAATCACAAAATGATAATGTGATTTATTGTTTATGCCTTCTTCCCTTGTCCAAATATAAGCCAATGGCGAATAGTGCGCTTTTGGATTTTCTTTTAATCGCTTTTTATAATTTGCTTCCAATTGGGATTTTAAAGATGCTGTAAATCTAGAGACCAAAGACTCACTGTCATAATCATTATTAGGCAAATGTAAATCAAACCTTATCACTAATAAACGTCTCATGACAATGACTGCATTTCTAATCACTTGGAACATCGACTCCAAATAATTAGAAAAGAATGGTACATAATTACCTTGTAAAGATAGTCCTCTCCAAGAGCTTTCATAATAAAGATTTAAGTTTCTATTGTCAGGATATGTTTTAAACATGTTATTTTCTCACTATGGTTGTTACTACTCATAGTAAGATTACTATTGTTAATTTTTATTATTTTTAATTATTAAATTAGAGAACTTGTTGTTCTCTAATTTATTGTTTAATATTTAATTTATATAGATAATAAATATTACCATTACCGAGAGATATATTACTATTTGATCACTAGAATTATGAAATTCATATAGAAGATAAAAATCAATATATTCATGAGATTTTATGTGTTTGACTACTCTTGAGATAAATTATCATAAAATAATAATTTTATTATTAGATTAAACTAAATATGTAAAATTTCTGCGAAATATATACCTTCAAAATAGCTCAGCATTGTGCTCGGAATCAACTCAAAGTTGAGTCAATTTTTAGTTCTATTGAGTGAGCAGAAGATGCATAACCGATACCTATTCAATGACCAATCGGCAAAAAATTATCATCATAGCCTTTTTATGCTGCTATTTTTGCTACTAGTAGCAAAAATAGCAATTTTTTGTAGTAGGCAAAATAATATAAGTAAATCATGATGCCAATGAGAGTGTATGAGCAACTGAGTGATGCTTATTTTCATATAGTTGCTGACGTTTTGATTGCAATTGAAAAAGAAACTATTTTTAAATAATATAAGGGGGGAATCTTATGATTTTGTTATTAAAAATTAGTATCAAAAAATAGATTATTCTAGGGCAATCTCGCTTATACAAATAATCAGAAATACGACTCACACGCAAACGTCAAAAAATCCTATATTCAAATTTTTATATTATAATGAAGCAAGACAAAATCCAAATTCTTGCATAAAATTAGGATTCAGATCAATATATTTAGTCCTTTCATTAATTACTAAAGAAATGTCCCCACGTCTGATTAATACGTTAATTGCTTTATTTAGTCGATCAGTATCACGTAGTTTATTAGGCCCTCTTTGTCGTACGAAATTTTTATTAATATATCGTCCATATATAAATACAGGATCAAGAAAATTATATAACCAATCTAATAATATATCAGCATCTACCTCCTCTTGTTCCTGCACATCAAATTTTTGCACAAAGAACTGTGAGCAGGCATGACAAATATTCTTTGCCACATTGAACGTACTTAGTGAAATCTCACCGTCATAGCCCCCAAAAAAATGCAGTAAAGCCGCTACCCTACCCACATTTTCTGCAAGTTTAGAGGCATGATCTTTCGTTTGTCGGTATATCCCTCTTGGGTTTATATTAGACTCAACCCAGTTGAAGTAATCTACCCAAGCTTGGGCTGCTTCTGTTGAAAACTGTATGATTTTTCGTTCTCCGCTAACATGATTAACATTCATTTCTAATAAGGACTTGATTCTGTGGTTAAAATAATGGATATGTTCCCAAGAAGTAGTGGTGTTCTCAATATATCTTTCTCCTTGCGTCGATTGGGGTTCGTACATTAAAGTGCGTGCCAAAAAGCCAGAGCTACGCGCATTTTGACCTTCTTTTTCTAAGAAGTCTTGTAATATGCCTGACTGAACCATGATAAAGACCGTTAAACGAGCACCTCTAATACGATAACTCTCACCTTTTACACGATCCACAATGATATCCTCACCACTCCAAATAGCATTCTGTTTGCCAAAATCTTTAAAAGCGGTACTTTTAAAAATATTTTTCCCTTCACCAGATACTAAACCCGCAGCAGGAAATTCATTAGATAATCCAGAAAATAATACTTCTGAAGTCGCATTTTCATATAACAACTTAAATTTTTTAGGGGGAGATACTATTTTTCGATTCATCTTTTTCAGTTGCTCCTCCTCATTGCTAGTATCCAATCCTTTAGACGCTAGCTTACGAATAGTATCTTTAAGTCCCTTTTGTTTTTGTTCTACAATATCATTAGAAATTTTCCATTCAGCAAGTTGCTCCTTATATAAGTCTAATTGAGCATCCTCAAAATCACGTATTGAGGCAAAGAGTTTCTTCTCAACAGTGGACTTACGTTCACCAGAATCTGAAATCAAGAACAACATCAGCGAAGTGGGAACTATATTTCCTATTGGCAATTGCACATCAATTAAATTTTGACAAGAAATAGAAATTGCCGCCAGTGCTGTCATTAGTACCAACTCGATTGGAGTTTTGGTATTAGTCTGTACCTCATTAACTACATGATAAAGAGTCTCACAATTCGCAAATTGAATATATGACTGACGATATGATCCTGTAGATACATTGTTACCTAATCTAGATGGTATTCTGTTAGGTAAATTTATTTCATCTCTCAAGATTTTTATCTCCTTAACCCCTAATTATGACTACCTCATTGAATATTTGTTACCTATTGAAGTTGAGGCATTGAAAGTTTAATTATCTGCTAAATTGAAAAACTTGTATTGAATAAAAGCAATCAGTAATTGCTTTGCAGAAGATTTTTATGTAATTATTTTTTAAATGTCTATTTCTGTCGTCATTGGCCTGCTTCATCCCAAAAAATTTCAAATATATATTACTCACCTGAGTACATCACACTCATATCTTCCAAACCTTATAAAGCCTCATATCACTTAGGTGGTATGGGGCTTTATGCTTTTATAGGATTCATCATCATGACTATGCGTTGTCCTTATTGTTTATCTTATCAAGTCGATACCTTAAATCAGGCTAAAAAGACTGGCAGTGCTGTCGGTACTGTCGCAGGAGCAGCCAGTGGAGCTTCAAGCTCTTTTACTGGCGCAAGAGTTGGAGCATCTATTGGTGCAGTGGTTGGCCCTGTCGGTTCGGTGGTCGGTGGTTTTGCAGGAGCGTTATTAGGTGGCTTTCTTGGGGGTGTCGCAGGCGGTACTGCTGGGGCTAAACTCGGTGAATTTGTTGACGATA
>ERZ724526.367-NODE-367-length-26678-cov-5.367051_pt1 | contig 26678 bp, 20 predicted proteins | sample MGYA00376059_ERZ724526 | MGnify/ENA primary metagenome ERZ724526 (study PRJEB28724, sample SAMN07190883) | activated sludge metagenome | isolation source: activated sludge of sewage treatment plant in Hong Hong | place: Hong Kong | collected 2016-03-17 ...
AGAATGCACTCTGTTATCGTTGGGTGGACAGCAAAGCAAATACTCGAGACAAAGAAAGTTGCTACTTGAAATTTACACCAAGAAACCCTAAAAGTAAATGGGGAAAACGAAACAAAGAACGGGCTATAAAAATGATTGAGCAAGGTTTGATGACTGAACAAGGACAAAAACTAATTGACATTGCAAAAGAAAAAGGAAAATGGGAAATAGAATAAATGCACATACGCCCAACATCGTATTGGCAATAGTGGGGCTGACAGTTGTAAACTCAACTGTTGTGCTACTATCGGGCTTTTGTGCAAAGGCTCGGCTGACGTTTTTCAAATGCCCCACCATCGCCAATACGTAAACCGTAAGCTGCAACCCTTTTGAGATTCCTAAAACTAACCGAACTAATCCTTGCTTTAAATATAAATGCTAAATAAATAACATATGCTTGTAGTCATTATCAATTACTGCCTAAATTTTGGTTTTGTTCTCCTTAGAACTAATGAATTCTTAGGATGGCTTTTTGTCGGGGCAGTTGCGTTAGTCATTTTTATTGTTCGGACAATAGTCAATGAACCTAAAAGAAAAAAAGCAAAAAATGAAACCGAGAACGAATTGGCAACTACTCTCAAAGAATTAGAAAAAAATCCTGACAATGTTGATTTGATTATTAAAAAGGCTACAGCCATTGCTTACCTTGAGGGTGTTGAAAAAGGGTTTAAGATTTTTGATGATGCTATATTAAGAATCCCAAATTCTGGATTATTATACTATTATCGAGGATGGCTTACAACCCAAGCTAACCAAAATCTTCCTAAAGAGGCATATTTCTTTTATGCAAAAGCAATCGAATTGGGAGGCTTAGACAATGGTGAACTTACATACGCATACAATATGAGAGGACAAATTGGACATAATTACAATGTCATTGGCGCAAAAGCCGATTTGTTTAAAGCCAAGTCAATGGGAAGTAAATCAGCAGAAAATTATATTAAAAAATGGCGATTAAAAGAATAGGCAAAAGAAACTAAAATGGGATTAGTAATATTTTTGAGGAAGCGACAAAACGAAAATTGGTTTAGAAAACTTTTGATAAATTCGATAGACACAGGCTTAGGCGACAATGTTCTTTTATGCTCAGGTTTTTTCCAAGAATATTTCAAAGGCGGCGCTTACCAAGTTTCTACAGAAGCAAATTTTGATGGAGTTCTTTTGAAACATAAAATTAATCTCACTACAGTTGGAGTACATAATCCTCAATGGCTGACACCTTACAAGAATTTTAGAGACAATTTAAAAAATCAAGGCGTAGTTGTTTCCGCAAAACTTAGCACTACATTTCATTGGCATGCCAAAATCTTTATTCTTAAAAAAGATAACCGCCCTATTTTCGGTATCGTTGGGAGTAGCAATATGACAAGAAACGCTTTTGGTGTAACGACTCCTTTTAACTTTGAAGCAGATGTGTTTCTTTGGCTGGACGAGTTCAAAGAATTAAACGATTTAATTACAGAAAGCCTTGCAGAAATTCAACAATTCAATAGTGAAGTAATAATTGCAGACTATGACCCTGAAAAAAATTTTGGTTTGACAATTGAAGACAGACTTAAACAATTAGTTTCAGACGTTGAAAATGGTGAGCTATCAGACCTTCCCGAATAGGGTATGCAGCTTACATTCAGTTTTGCGTCAGCAGGGCTGACGAGGTCAAGCCCCAGCTTTTGTACTACTATCGGCTGCATATCGGGCTTGACCCAACACAGATGAACAGTAGAATATGTTCTCATCTTTTGTAACTTTAATCAGCAGCAGTTCCGGGCAGGACATTTTTCAAATGCCCTGCCGAACGCAAAGCTGTTAACGAAACCTGCACCTTATGCAACGCTTTCACCTTCTGCCTCACAGTCTATAAACGAAGGCGGTACTGTTAATTTTACTGCTACAGCCTTTAATTTCGGAGGAAGTGGCGACTATACTTATACATGGAGTGCACCCGGAGCCTCTATCCCCGGCTCAAACCCAAATACAATAGCCGCATCTAATGATTCAAAAACGCTGACATATCCTACAGCGGGCACCTATACAGTTTTTGTAACTATTACACGCTCTGGCTCAGCCGGCGCTACAACTAATGTTACAACTGTTACTGTTTTGCCTCCGCCCAATTCTCCGTTAGGATGTAACGGGCAATTTTTTGTGAGTCACGGAAGCTCTGGAGATGCGAATTCAACCACTTCAATGAAAAGTCTCTCATTCTCGGGAAGTACAATCACTGCAAATAATTTTAATATAAATCCAACTGGGATAGGTTTTAATGCACTTGGTCTCAATCCACTTGATGGATATATGTATGGTGTAAGATATGCGCCTGCACACCTGGTTAAAATAGGAAATGGTACACCTGGAAATGTAAACGACCTCGGTACAATTACAAATGCAAATCTTTCTTCCAGTGATCAGGTATTCGCAGGTTGTTTTGATGCAAATGGTACCTATTATTTTACTTCTACTGCTAATGAGTTTTATAGCATAAGTGGAATAAATTCTCCTTCTGTCGTACTTGCTGCGACATACATCAGTGCTTTTTCTTTAGGGTCTGATTATTTTATTGATTTAGCAGTTGACCCTACCGATGGACAGATGTATGGTATTAGCGGAACCGGAAGCACAAAAACACTTTACAAGATAAATAAAACTACCGGCGCTTTAACATCTGTGGGTGCCATTACCGGAAGTAACTATGTGGCAGCAATGTTTTTTGATGAAGTAGGTAACTTATATGGATATCGAGCTGATGGAACTTTCCAAAAAATTGACAAAACAAATGCTACACAAACTTCTGCAGGTACCGGCCCTTCTTATTCTTATGCTGATGGTTGTAGTTGTAGCTTTGGTCGTGTATTCCATGATTTGGATTTTACAGCAACTCCGGCTAACGAAGTGTGTCCTACAGCAATCAATCCGAATCCTTCATTCCCATTAGTTGTATCGGTGACAAATCAATCGGCTACTCAACATACAGGCCTTACTTATACATTGGATATAAGTGATTCTAAAAAACGTTTCCGGTTTACAGAATCTGCTGCTACAATCAAATCTAACTTAATTGCAGCAGGAGTAGCTACGGCTGGTTCAACAGTTACACTTAGTACAGTGGCACCTGCTACTGGTACAAATTATAATAAAATAGTAGTTACCAATTTCCAAACAGGATTGGCAACACAAACACTTTCATTTACACTTCAGGCACAGCTTTATACATTAGGTGGTCCTTATGACCCGGTTCCTTTGCAGTCTGTAATTTCCGGATTGCCAGCAACATTAGGTAATACAGATCTTTCAAATGATCCAAGTACAATTGCGCCAGATGATCCAACAACTATTTCTTTTTGCCCTAACATTACACTTCCTGTAAATCTACTTTCATTCAATGCAAAAAGAAATGGAACTACAGCTCAATTAAGCTGGGCTACTGCTTCAGAACAGAATAACAAAGGATTTTATATTGAAAGAATGAGTAATGTAAGCGATGGTTGGGAAGAAATTGGATTTGTTGCTTCAAGTGCGCAGAATGGCACGAGTTCACAGCAAATTTCTTACAGCTATAACGATCCAAACAATAGTAAGACCGTAACACAATACAGATTGCGTCAGGTAGATCTTGATACTAAGTCTAAATACAGTGATGTTAGATCTGTACTGGGACTTACAGAAAGTAAAGGTTTGCTTGTTTATCCTAATCCTTCTGAGAATGGCACTGTAAATATTGTCTTTAGCGAATCAAATGTGATTAGAGATATTGCAATTGTAGATATGAGCGGAAGAACGCTTAAGCAAATGAATGGAGTTGTAAACAATAATATTAGAATAGATAATTTGCAAACCGGTATGTACACGCTACGAGTTGTTGTACCTGCAACCGGTGAACAAATGACGGAGAAACTGGTGGTGAACAAGCGTTAATGCTCAAGGTTTTTATTAACGAAAAAAGGGGCAACTTTAATGTTGTCCCTTTTTTTTATTAATTAGTTAATATAATTATTGCCCGCTTTCTGTGGCTTTCTTTTTTACATCTATCAATTCTAATTCAAAGATTAATGTAGAACCTCCGGGAATAGCCCCATTATCATAGATGCCATAGCCCAGCGTATAAGGAATATATAATTTATATTTTGATCCTACCGACATTAGCTGCAAGCCTTCAGTCCAGCCGGGTATTACCTGGTTTAAAGCCATAGTTAACGGGACACCTCTGTTGGCTGAAGCATCAAACTCGGTACCATTGATGAGTGTGCCTCTATAATTAGCAACAAAAGTATCTAACGTAGTAGGCTTGATTCCGGTTCCTTCTGTAATTACTTCATACTGCAAACCGCTTGCAGTTGTTTTTACTTCTTTTCTTTTCGCATTTTCGGCCAAAAAGACTTTTCCAGAATCTATTCTTGATTTTGCTTTTGATTCCTGAAGTTTCATCATGTATTGGTTTAGCAATGTATTCGCAGCTATATCCGTTATCAATGTCTGCTTTTTATTCATGATATCTGTAATGGCTCTTGAAAAGGCTGTAGTATTAATTTTTACATCGCCAAAGCCTTGTTGTATAATATTGAATGCTGACATTTCGCCCAAAACATAACTGATGGAATCATTATAGTTTTTTAACACCGGATTTACTTTGGGAGCTGTTTTTACAGGGGGTTTGAGAGGTGTTTTTGTAGGTTTAGTCCCCGGTTGTGCTGAAGCTGATAAGGTTAAGGATAACAAACTAAAAATTGTAATTGCTTTTTTCATTTTTTATTTAATTAAGTTTCAAAAATAGGGATGAATTAATATTTGTTAATATTTATTGAATAACAGTCTTGTTAATTTACTATTGGAAGTGTGTTTTTTGTGAAAAATTCAATGGGAAAGGGGGATCACATTTTCGGGGTTTCTAGCGGCAAAGCCGGATATTAAGTTTTTGATGGTGCTATTTTCCTTGTAGAGTGTCAACAATGGTTTGAGTTTCTCAATTTTTTCAATTGGAAAATCAAAAGGAATATAACCCATGCCATAAAATTTTCCATCACATACCAGAATGCAGGATTTGTCATTTCCATTTAACCCTTTGTCAATAATGGCAAAACCTTGCTGCGACTGCAGTTCTTTACAGGCTTTCTTTACCCTTTTATTGTATTGTGCAGGCTTTTCTTTCTTTTCACAGGCACCTTTGCAGGTTTTATTTACGATTCCTTCACAGGCTATGTTGTCTTTTTGTAAGAAGCAAAGTTTTGGGCACAGTGCAAAATCTTTTACAAGTTTGCGAAGCATTGCATGACCTTCTGTTAAGTAATGAAATGTATGAAGCGGGTTCAGTCTTTTCCTGTTTTTGTCTATGCAAAATCGTTGATATCCATTTTGATCTTCATACAAAAAAATACCATATACATCCTCCCATCTTTTTTGCGACGCATTAAAAGCAGGCCAACGGTGCTTTATTTCTGCCGACTCTAAAATAAATGCCATCAACTCTGTTGCACATTCCTGATAGCTGATACTAAAAACATGACGCATAAAATTTTGCTTCTGCCGGCTGTCTTTATTGTTGCTAAAATGACTGTTCACCCGATAACGGATATTGGTTGCTTTGCCTACATATACTACTTTTCCTTTTTCATTGTGAAAATAATATACTCCGGGAGAGTAGGGGAGTGCGTCAAACTGCTCTTTGGGAACCTGTGGTGGAAGTATCCATTCTTTAGAGTTGCGTTGCAGACTTTTTTGCAATAGACCCGCTCTGTCAGTTCTAAGAAGTAAATGAAAAATTTCGGCTGTGGCTGCACAATCTCCACCTGCTCTGTGGCGGTTATACATTTCAATATGCAATGAACGACACAAGTTTCCCAAACTGTAAGAGGGAAGCCCGGGAAATATTTTGCGGCTAAAACGAACGGTACAAAGTTTTTTACAGTTTAATGTATAGCCAGCAGTTTTTAGATGATTCAAAACAAAAGAATAATCGAAGCTAACATTGTGTGCTACAAAAATATTATCCTTCAGCAGGTTGTAAATATTGGAAGCAACTTCTTCAAACTTTGGCGCATCAGCTACCATTTCGTTGGTAATTCCCGTAAGTGTAGTGATATAGCGTGGAATATGCATGCCGGGGTTTATAAGAGTCTCGAATTTTTCGGTTATTTTTTTTCCATCAGAAATCAGAATAGATATTTCTGTAATGCCATGTGCTGCAGCATAGCTTCCGGTAGTTTCTATGTCAACAATAGCGTACATGAAAAAAAATCAATTTTTGTTTTATGAATCACGAATTTCGTTACAATTATTTAAGAAAGCATGACCAGCGATAAATTTTTAATGTTTCAGAACCGGCTGGAAAAAGTGTACAGGCACCGGCTCAAACAGGCAAAACGATTGGGTATTAGTTGTTTTCGGGTTTATGACCACGATTTACCTGAATTTCCATTTTGTGTTGAACTTTATAAAGATAAAATTTATATAGCTGAGTACAAAAGAAATCATAGCCTGACAGAAGCCGCACACGAAGAGTGGCTTACAAATAGTTTAAAGGTTGTGACGCAAGTATTTCTTCAGCCACGAGAAAATATTTATCTAAAACTAAGGCAAAGAAAACCGGGCAAACTGGGTCAATATCAAAAGCAGGAAACAGCGCAACAGGAAATTGAGGTTGATGAAAATGGTTTAAAATTTATTGTGAACCTCAGCGATTATTTGGATACGGGCTTGTTTTTAGACCATCGTACCACACGCCAAATGGTGAAAGAAATTGCAAAAGAGAAAAGGGTATTAAATCTTTTTGCATATACCGGTTCGTTTTCGGTTTATGCTGCGGCAGGTGGTGCTGCCGAAGTAATAACTGTCGATTTATCAAACACCTATTTGAAATGGGCTAAAAAAAATATGGAATTAAATGATTTTTTAGATGATGCAAAGTACAAGTTTGTACAGGCAGATGTATTGCAATATTTGAAAACCATTCCTAAGCATTATTTTGATATAATCATAATGGATCCACCCACCTTCAGCAATAGCCAGCGTATGAAAAGTGTATTGGATATACAAAGGGATCATTCAGAATTAATAAACGATTGTCTTGCAGGATTGAAATCAGATGGGCAATTATATTTTAGCACCAATAATCGAAGTTTTGTCTTGGAAAGTGATAAAATTCAATCCTTGTTAATAAAAGATATTACCAAGCCAACAACGCCGTTTGATTTTGAAGGGAAGCTATTTCGCCGGTGTTATCTGATTCAGAAATAAAACCAATTTTCCACATATCCACAGCATGATTAGCTGAAACCTTTCTAAAGAAATTTTTCCGTTATTTTTGTCATCAATCAAACCCTTTTGAATGAGTCATCCTAAAGGAAAACTGATTGCCATTGGCGGAGCAGAAGACAAAGGCACTGATTTAGAAACCGGAGAGATAAACAGAAACAATCTCAACTTTTTTGAACTCGGCATTTTGCGCCGGGTAGTAGAAGAGGCCGGCGGGCCGGCTTCGCATATAGAAGTCATTACTACGGCTTCTACCATTCCTTATGAAGTAGGCGAAAACTATCTGAATGCATTTGGAAAAATTGGATGCACCAATGTGCAGGTAATGCATATACGTAACCGGCAAGATACATTGGAAACAGAATTTCTGGAAAGAATTAAAACTTGCGATGCAGTTATGTTTAGCGGAGGTAATCAACTAAGATTGAGTGTTACAGATGGCGGCACCGAATTTCTTTCCATTTTAAAAAAGCGGTATCAAAATGAAAAATTTTTGATTGCAGGTACTTCAGCTGGAGCTATGGCAATGAGCCAAACGATGATATATGAAGGTAACGCTGCCCGTGCACATTTGAAAGGTGAAATAAAAATGACTACCGGACTCGGGTTTATCAATTCAGTAATTATTGATTCCCATTTTGAAAAGCGTGGCCGTTTTGGAAGACTGGCTCAAGCTGTGGCTACCAATCCTTCTACAATAGGAATAGGGCTGGGAGAAGATACGGGTATGCTGATTACGGCAGGAAACAAAATGGAGGCAATTGGTAGCGGCTTAGTAGTAATTATTGATGGTCATGATATCTTACACTCAAATATTGCCGACATTCCTGATGGTAATCCCGTAAGTATAGAAAATCTAAAAGTACATTTTTGTGAAAAAGGAAATGGTTATCTGATAAGAGAAAGGAAATTTTTACCGGAAGCGAGCAAAGGATCTGTAATTATGAAACAGGTTGATTTAGAATAATTGCGAAGATATACATTGAAATTCTTATTTACAACCAAAGGGTTTAACATTTCATCTATTAAGCATTTACTAATCATTTTTAATTTTGGTCATGCAAAAACTATTATTACTGCCTGTTGCTCTTATTATTTTATTAGCTTTTAATACTCAAAATAAAACAAAGGTTATTTTCTTTGGCGACTCTATTACCAGGCTGGGGGTTGAAAAGGATAAAAAATCGGGGACGGGTTATATCCTTCGGCTGGATAGTATGCTGAAGCGTGAAAAAAAAGCTGACCAGTATGAACTTATGGGTGCCGGTATTGACGGTAATAAAGTATATGATCTTTATTTGAGAATGGAAGATGATGTGTTGTCAAAAAATCCCGATGTGGTTTTTATATATGTAGGTATTAATGATATTTGGCACAAAACATTACTGGGCACAGGCACTGACGCCGATAAGTTTGAAAAATTTTATCAGGCGATAATTAATAAGCTCAAATCAAAAGGTATTAAAATTGTTTTATGCACACCTGCCGTAATCGGTGAAAAAACGGATAATACCAATCAGCAAGATGGCGACCTGAACCGATACAGCGAAATCATTCGCGGGCTGTCTGAAAAAAATAAATTGCTACTGGTAGATTTGCGAAAAGATATTATGCAAAAATTGAAAATCATCAATACAGAAAATAAAGAAAAAGAAGTGCTAACCTACGATAGGGTGCACATGAATAATACCGGCAATCAGTTTCTGGCCGATGAAATGTGGAAAGCATTAATGCAAATCAAATAACTTTAATAACAAAATGGTTTTTCTTTCCTTTTTGAACCAGAATGTATTGATGATGAAGCAAAAAACTGCTGTTAATTATTAAATCAATTTTTTCTGCCTTTTTTCTATTTATACTAATACCGCCGGCCTGAACCATTTTTCTTGCATCGCCTTTGCTTTTTTCAATTCCCGTTTCTGCAAGAAAACTAACCACATCAATGCCGGCATTTATTTTGGCTGCAGCAAATTCAATTTGCGTTACACCATGCATCGCTTCAATCTCCTCAATGGTCAAGTCTTCTGCCGGTTTGTCTTTTTCGGCAAATGCTTTAACAGTAGCCTGCAATGCTTCTTCGAGAGCCGCATTGCCATGTACAAATTGTGTAACTGCTGCGGCTAACTTTTTTTGCAACAATCTCTTTCCTGCATCTTTTTCATGGGCAGAAGCGAGTTCTTCTACTTCAGATTTAGATAAGAAAGTAAATATTTTGATCCATTTTTCAGCATCCTGATCACTTGCATTGAGCCAAAATTGATAAAAATGAAAGGGTGAAGTTCGGTTAGCATCCAGCCAGATGTTGCCACCTTCTGTTTTGCCAAATTTTCCGCCATCAGCCTTTGTAATAAGTGGATTGGTAAACACAAAAGCTTCGCCTCCGCATTTTCTCCTTATCAATTCGGCTCCGGTTGTCATATTGCCCCATTGATCGCTACCACCCATTTGCAGTTTACAGTTTTTGTGTGTGTATAGCCAGTAAAAATCATAACCTTGCATCAGCTGATATGCAAATTCGGTATAGCTGATTCCTGTTTCGCCCTCAATGCGTTTCTTCACACTATCTTTTGCCATCATATAATTGACCGTAATGTGCTTACCGGTATCTCTCAAAAAATCAATAAATGAAATGGATTTAAACCAGTCATAGTTATTAGTCATTTCGGCAGCATTTGGCAATGCAGGGTTAAAATCAAGAAATTTCTCTAACTGAGCTTTTACACCAGCTACATTTTTTTGTAATACATCTTCATTCAACAAATTTCTTTCCTCACTTTTTCCGCTTGGGTCACCTATCATACCCGTAGCACCACCCACCAGTGCTATGGGTTTGTGTCCGGCTTTTTGCAGGTGCACTAATAATAAAATGGGAACCAAGCTCCCAATATGCAGACTATCGGCAGTGGGATCGAAGCCAATATATCCTGCTGTCATTTCTTTATTTAGTTGATCTTCAGTGCCGGGCATTATATCGTGTATCATGCCTCTCCATCGTAATTCTTCTATTAAATTCATCGGAAATCGCTGATTTTTAGCAAAAATAGGACAGAAAGCCGGTGATTAGTTGCAATATTTTTCTAAGCCATTCGTTTTCAGCAATTAGTCAATTATTTAGTTATGTAATTATTAAATGAAAGACTAATTTTACAAGCAGCCCGTACGTATGAAAGCGAGTCTTATTTAAACGCTTATCGAAAACTTTCCGAATGAAACCTACCACTATCTGCCTTAGTCTGATGATGACTTTATTTTCCTTGTCAGCATTTTCTCAATTCAGAAAATATTCAAATGAATTTTTAAACATTGGTGCCGGTGCTCGTGGCCTTGCTATGGGCGGGTCACAAGTGGCTTCTGTATCCGATGGAACTGCCGGATATTGGAATCCCGCAGGGCTTACCGGAATTAATGATTATGCACAAATAAATTTGATGCATGCTGAATATTTTGCCGGTATTGGAAAATATGATTATGCAAGTGTTGCATTACCCACTTCAAATAAGAAAAGAACATTGGGTTTTACGGGCCTTCGCTTTGCTGTTGATGATATCATGAATACTTTATTTCTGGTAGAGCCCGATGGTTCTATCAATTATAATAATATTCAGTCTTTCTCATCGGCGGATTATGCTTTTATTTTTTCAATGGCTCAAAAGCTTAAAGAGAGCGAGCATAAGAATATCCATTTTGGAATGAATGCAAAAGTGATACATCGCAGTGTTGGGAAGTTTGCTAAAGCCTGGGGATTTGGGTTAGATGCAGGGATACAGATTTGGCACAACAAATGGAAATTTGGCATCACCGGTAGAGACATCACTACGACTTTCAATGCCTGGTCTTTTTCATTTACCGAAAAAGAAAAGCAAGTGTTGTACCTTACCAATAATGATATACCTGTAAAATCTACCGAACTTACTGCGCCTCGTTTAGTTTTAGGTGTAGCCCGTGATTTTCAAATAAGTAAAAAACTGAGCTTACTTGCAGAAGCAAATGTTGATCTCACTTTTGATGGCAAAAGGAATACTTTATTAAGTGCAGATCCGGTTAGTGCCGATCCTAAGTTGGGGTTGGAGTTAAACATTAGTAATGTATTCTATCTAAGAGGTGGCATTAATAATTTTCAACGTGCCTTGGCCGATGGTGATACGCTGAATCAAAAAAGAGTCTGGATATATCAGCCCAGTGCCGGTGCAGGGTTTAAATTGAATAATGTAACGATAGATTACGCATATACCAATTTGGCGAATCAATCCAATCCTTTGTTTACACATGTTTTTTCATTGCGATTAAACCTGGTGCCCGACAAAAGGAAAAACCAATAATAACCGCAACCAGTTAAACAGAAACTCATGAAAAGATTTTTACTTCCGTTGCTTCTTTTTACCAGCCTGATGGCGCACTCACAGGCATATAACAACGAATGGATTAATTATAATCTCACTTATTATAAATTTAAAGTAGGTGCTACCGGGTTGTATAGAATAACGCAACCAGCGCTTGCTTCAATTGGGCTGGGTACTGCCCCTGCTGAGCATTTTCAACTTTGGAGAAACGGGCAACAAATACCGCTTTATACTACTATACAAACAGGTGTACTGAGCAGCACAGATTATATTGAATTTTGGGGCGAGGCAAATGACGGAAAGCCGGATTCAGCATTGTATGTGAATCGTGATTATCAATTGAATGATAAATTCAGTCTGGAAACAGACACGGCTTCTTTTTATCTTACTGTAAATCCTACAGGCACCAATTTACGATTTACACCTACGCCAAATAATTTGCCATCTGCACAACCTGCTGATTCCTTTTTTGTATATACAAAAGGGAAATATTATAAGGAACAACTTAATCCGGGTAAGGCAAGTATAGTAGGAGAATATGTTTATTCTTCAGATTATGACAGTGGCGAAGGCTGGACTTCTTTTAACTTATTTACTGGTTTGACAAAGCAAGAGCCTTTTCCTAATCTTTATACATATACCGGCCCAGGTGCTACCCCTCCAATTCTTAAAGTGAATGCAAGCGGAAATCAACCTCTTAATCCCCGATCATTTGAAGTTAAAATCAATTCAACGGTGATTGCTACACAGCCCATGGATTTTACGGATTACGTGAAAGCTTCGTATCCTGTTAATCCTGCTGATATTGCTACTGGTCAAGCTGATATATTTATTAAAAATCTAAGTCCGATAAATAATGACCGAATGGTTACGGCAACAATAGAACTGATATATCCTCGTCAATTTAATTTTGGTGGTTTCAATAATTTTGAATTTGTATTACCGGCTAATCCTGTAGGAAATTATTTGGAAATAACAAACTTTAATCATGGTAGCGTAAGCCCAGTGTTATATGATTTCACCAATAAAAAACGATATGTTGGTGACATTTCAAATCCTGCATTAGTAAAAATTGCACTTCAGGGTTCTACAGTTGCACGTAAGTTGCTTTTAGTTACTCAAATCAATTCATATCCAACCAGTGTAGTTTCTTTTGAACAAAGAAATTTTATCAATTTTTCTGTTGCAGGAAATCAGGGAGACTTTCTTATCATTTCACATCCTGCGATGACAATGGGTGAGAGTGGATCTAACCCGGTTGAAGAATATAGAGCCTATAGAGCATCCGCAGCCGGGGGAAGCCATGTAGCAAAAGTTTATATGATTGATCAGTTGATTGATCAGTTTGGATTTGGTATTAAAAACAATCCTATATCAATACTTAATTTTATCCGTTGGTCAAGAGCCAACTTTTCGGCTCCGGTCAAAAATGTTTTTTTAATTGGGAAAGGATTAAACTATCCCGCTTTTCGTGAAAATGAAAGTAATGTAAACATAAATAAACTTTCATTTATTCCTACATTTGGATCGCCTGCTTCAGACAATATGTTAGCAACAGATCCTATCACATCTGTTATCCCTCGTGTTTCCATTGGCCGACTGTCAACCATTTCACCTGCTGAAGTTGCAGTTTATCTTGCAAAGGTTAAAGAATATGAACAGCAACAAGCTTTTCAATCACCATTAATCAGTGATAAAGCCTGGATGAAAAATGTAATTCATGCAGTTGGATCAAGTGAGGAGAGCTTGGGAAATTTACTACTAAACAGTATGAATAATTTTAAATTAATTATTGCCGATACACTCTATGGGGCCAATGTAAATACATTTAGCAAAGTAACACCCGACCCCGTACATGAAAGCTCTAGCGAAGCAGTACGATCATTATTTCAAGAAGGGCTTGGATTGCTAACTTATTTTGGTCACTCATCCGCTTCTACACTTGAGTTTAATTTGGATAATCCTGATCAATATAATAATCAGGGAAAATATCCTGTAATGATTGTTTTAGGTTGTAATGCCGGAAATTTTTTCAATTTCAATACTCAAAGGTTGCAAATAAAAGAAACCTTGTCCGAAAAGTTTGTGTTGGCACCTAACCGAGGATCAGTTGCATATATTGCCAGCACCCATCTGGGTATTGTTCATTATCTGGATATAATGAACACGCATACTTATACAGAAATGGCCAGCGACAGATATGGCAAAACTATTGGAGAGATTTTACATGAATCCATTGTACAAACTACCGCTCAACAATCACCAACAGATTTTTATGCACGTTTTCACTGCCAGCAGGCTACTATACATGGTGACCCTTCACTAAAGTTGGATATCTCAATGGATAAGCCTGATTATGTTATAGAAGATCAATTGATAAAGGTAACACCCGGATTTATTTCAGTAGCTGAAACCAGTTTTCACGTTGACCTGAAAATGATGAATATGGGCAAAGCGATTAATAGAAATATTGTGATAGAGGTAAAAAGAACTTTCCCTGACTTAACAACACAGGTAATTAGAAGAGATACCATCCCCGGTATTCGCTACATGGATTCACTTTCATTTGATGTACCTATTGTGACAACAAGAGACAAGGGCGTAAATAAAATAAGTGTATGTATCGATGCGGACAATGCGGTAGATGAAATATATGAAACCAATAATTGCATTACAAAAGATGTAGTAATTTATGAAGATGAGGCCAGACCCGTTTATCCATATAACTATGCAATCGTAAATAATCCATCTCAAAAATTATTTGCTTCTACTGCCAATCCATTCAGCAATGGAAAGCAATATAATATGGAAATAGATACAACCGAGTTCTTTAATTCGCCTGTTAAAGTAACCCGCAGTGTTACTTCTACCGGAGGGGTTATGGAATTTAATCCGGGTATTACATTTTCGGATAGTACAGTTTATTATTGGCGAGTATCTCCCGTGCCCAACAGCGGGCAACCGGTTTGGAACAAATCTTCATTTGTGTATTTAAGCAATAGCGGACCAAACACGAGTGATTTGGGATACAATCAATCTCATTTTTATCAGCATACTAAGTCGGCTTACGACAGAGTCTATCTTGACAGCAGCACCCGAACATTTAAATTTGATACGCTTACCAATAATGTTTTTATGAGGTTGAGCTCTTGGGTAACGGGTTGCTCTCAGGAGGGATGTATGAATATAGCAATAAATGGGGTGCCGAATATCAGGTTGTGTAACTGGTTTCAGTCGCTGGTGTTTAATGTGATTGATCCGATTTCATTCAAGCCTTTGCAAAATGTACAGGTGATAGCACCACAGTGTCCCACAAATATTTCTGCATATACGGGACAAGGACTATATGCAAGCACTTCGCCAATTGACTGTTTTGGAAACAACCGTCTTTACAACTTTGAGTATCGCTATGTGGATGCCGTGAACAGAAAGAAAATAATGGACTTCATGAAAGACTCGATACCAGATGGTTATTATGTAATAGTAAGAAATATGACTTTGGATCCTGCCGTATTTACTACCTGGCCACAAGCATTTGTTTCTGACTGGCAGTCAGATCAAACACTCTATGGAGCAGGTAATTCGCTTTACCATTCTTTAAAAAATGTAGGATTTACGGGTATTGATTCGTTTTATAAGGCAAGACCCTGGGGATTTGTATATAAAAAGAATGATGCTTCTTTTACGCCCAAATGGTTCGTGGGGGAAAATACAATTGGACAATATACATTCTCGGTTGATTGCCCCAGCCCCGATACTTTAGGCCATATTACTTCGCCATTGTTTGGACCTGCGCGAGCCTGGAAACAATTAAAATGGAGAGGCAGCAGCGAGCCCTTACCTGGTGATGATGCTTCAGTTGATGTAATTGGTGTTTCATCTACAGGTGTAGAAACCACACTTTTTAATAGCCTGAATACTTCACAGCAGGATTATGATGTTTCTTCTATTGATGCTGTAGCTTATCCTTATGTAAAATTGAGACTTAACACGCTGGACACTTCTCACTTTACACCTTTCCAACTAAGATATTGGAGAGTGACTTATAGCCCGGTACCAGAAGGGGCCATCGCTCCAAATATTTATTTGAAAACAAAAGACTCAGTAGATGTGGGTGAGCCTGTGGAGTATAAAATTGCTTTTAAAAATATCAGCGATGCAAGTTTCGATAGTTTGAAAGTAAAAATGGTAATAACAGACAGAAATAATGTGCCACACATTATTCCCATGCCGCGCAAAAGACCATTGCCAGTCAATGATACTTTGCAGTTAGGAACTCTGATCAATACCAGTACATTTCCGGGATTGAATACCACTTATCTTGAATCCAACCCAGATAATGACCAGCTGGAACAGTTTCATTTCAACAACTTTGCATATAGAAACCTGTATGTAAAGCCCGATAGCCTGAACCCATTATTAGATGTAACATTTGATGGGGTACATATTTTGAACAAGGATATTGTAGCTTCAAAACCGGATATATTAATCAAACTGAAAGACGAAGCACGATGGATGATTTTGGATGATACATCACTATTAACACTACAGGTACGATACCCCGATGGTTCATTAAGAAGATTCTATTTTAATAATGATACAGTCAATTTTGTACCCGCAGGGCAGGCACCCAATAGTCATAATACTGCGACGATCAACTTCAAGCCTTACTTCCCGGTTGATGGTGAGTATGAAATGATTGTATCCGGAAAAGATAAGAGCAATAACCGGGCTGGAGATGTGCAATATCGAGTGCTGTTTGAAGTGATAAATAAGCCGATGATTTCAAATATGCTCAACTATCCTAATCCATTTACCACTTCAACTGCCTTTGTATTTACGATAACCGGAAGCGAAGTGCCTCAAAATATTAAAATTGAAATAATGACAATAACCGGGCGCATCGTAAGAGAAATTACAAAAGAGGAGCTGGGGTCTTTGCACATTGGTAGAAATATCACCGATTTTAAATGGGATGGAACCGACCAGTATGGACAAAAACTAGCAAACGGTATATACCTCTATCGGGTAGTTACCAATCTTAATGGTAAATCGCTGGACAAATACAAAGCTGAAGGCGATAATACCGACAAATATTTTAATAAAGGCTATGGAAAAATGTATTTAATGCGTTAAAAATAATTATTCCTGAATACGAAAGTCCTGCTAACAGCGGGACTTTTTTTTAAGCTCAGAGACTGCGAATTTTGCAAACGAATTATGAGAAGAATCAAACATTGGATAAAGCTGTATTTTCAATCACTAGTCTATCGCCAAAAGCGAAGCGACAAAAGAAGAATTGCAATGGAGTCATTTTTGGATAATAATATGTTTGCTGCCAAAACTAGATTGGATCGCGCTTCGTTTGATATTTTCACTTATCATGGCGAAGATGGCATTATCGGCTACTTGTTGCGTAACCTTGGAAATGTAAAAAAAAAATTTATTGATATAGGAGCCGGAGATTGCATTACGGGCAATTGTGCTTGTCTGGCAGTACACTATAACTGGAGTGGAGTATTTATTGATGCCAATAAAAATCAACTATCAATTGGAAAAAGATTTTACAAAAGTAACGGTAAGGTTAAATTTGTAGAAACATTAGTTGCGCCTGACACAATTGATGAATTATTATCAACATTATGTAACGGAGAAGAAGTGGGTTTATTATCAATAGATATTGATGGCAATGATTATTGGATTTGGAAAGCTATTGAAACTATTAAACCTGCAATAGTCGTTATTGAGGCAAAAATCGAATACGGAATACAGGAAGTGATTGTACCATACAGTATAGAGAATAACAGGAACAACAATGAAATGTATAATGGTGCGTCAGTAAAAGCATTTGAGAAATTGGGGAAAAGAAAAGGTTATAAATTAGTAGGAGCTAACAAACAAGGGTATAATTTATTTTTTGTGAGAGCTGATGCTACATATAATGCTTCTCCGGCTGAAGCGTTACTTGCTAATATTAATATTCAGCAATGTTTTTACCCCAATTCATTTTTTAATCAATACGAATTTGTAACTGAATAGTATGGCAAAAATTGGAATTAATATCGCAACAGGAAGTCTGCAACAGAAAGAAATGATTGTGGGTATCGACTTGGGCACTACCAATAGTCTGGTGGCTATCATTCACCCCGAATCGGGGAAGCCCATTGTTTTGAAAGAACATGATGGTGCAGCATTAGTTCCCTCTGTAATTCATTTTGGAGAGGCTGCTACAGTTTCGGTAGGCGATGAAGCTAAGCGGTATTTAATAGCAGAACCACAGCATACAATATTTTCAGTGAAAAGACTGATGGGAAAATCATATAATGATGTAAAAGATCAGCAATCATTTTTTTCATATAATATTATTGACGAACAAACAGAAAGCCTGGTAAAAATACAGGTGGGGGATAAATTTTACACACCACTGGACCTTTCGTCTTTCATATTGAAAGAGCTGGTGAAGCGTGCCGAGCATATTTTGAAAACTCCTGTTACTAAGGCAGTGATTACTGTTCCTGCATATTTTAATGATGCGCAAAGACAGGCCACCCGTGATGCCGGCAAACTGGCCGGGCTGGATGTATTAAGAATCGTAAACGAACCCACAGCAGCAAGTTTGGCTTATGGATTGGGAATGTCTAAAGAAGAGATGAAAACGGTAGCAGTATATGATTTAGGCGGAGGTACATTTGATATTTCAATTCTTCGTATCACCAACGGCATTTTTGAGGTACTGGCAACTCATGGAGATACCTATCTGGGTGGCGATGATTTTGACCGATTTATAATTGAATATTGGCAAAAGCAAATAGGTATTACAAAAGATACGTTAGAAAAAAATAAAAGCCTGGCTCAGTCATTGCGACTAAAAGCAGAAGAAGCTAAAATACATGTAAGCTCACATGATTTTTTTATAAGTAGTTTGGAGGGAAATGAAATAAATATTTCTAAGCAGACATTTGAAGCATTGGCGCAGCCATTAATTGATAAAACCTTAATCTGTTGCAAGAATGCTTTAAGCGATTCGCAGTTGTCAATTGCTGATATTGATGAAGTAATAATGGTAGGTGGCTCTACCCGGGTGCCAATTGTGAAGAAAATGGTTAGCCGGTTTTTCAACCGGCCGGTTCATGATTCATTAAATCCGGATGAGGTTGTAGCATTGGGTGCAGCCATACAGGCAGATATACTTGCTGGGAATAATAAAGATTTTTTGCTCTTGGATATTACGCCATTATCATTGGGCATAGAAACGATGGGCGGGTTGATGGATGTGTTGATCCCACGCAATTCAAAAATACCCGCAAGTGCTGGCAGGCAATACACAACACAAAAGGATGGACAAGGTAGTATCAGAATATCAGTATATCAGGGAGAAAGAGATATGGTAAAGGATAATCGAAAGCTGGCCGAATTTAATCTGGCGGGCATACCGGGCATGCCTGCGGGCTTGCCCAAAGTAGAAATTTCATTTTTGGTAAATGCAGACGGAATATTGACAGTAAGAGCAAAAGAGTTGAGAAGTGGTGTATCTCAGTCGGTGGAAGTGAAGCCACAATATGGTCTTAGTGATGCAGATGTAGAAAAAATGCTGATGGATTCTATTGTACATGCTAAAGAGGATATACAGACCAGAGCTTTGGTAGAAGCACAAGCCGAGGCCACACAACTGCTGGATACTACAACTCAGTTTATTCAAAAAAATCGGACACTGTTAACAGCGGATGAGTTAAAAGAAACCGAGAATGCAATGCAAAAATTACAACAAATCGTAAATAAGGGAAATAAAGATGAAATTCATCAGGCTATCGAAGCATTAAATGCTATTTCAAAGCCCTATGCCGAGCGATTAATGGATATAGCCATTCATCATGCCATGAAAGGAAAAAATATTTTAGACTGATTTTTTCCTGAATTCAGTTATTTTATAAATGCATAATAGCAAGATGCAGATCGTACTAACAATGAATGCAATATCCAAATCAGATGACTGGTATTGAAAAGAGAACTGATGCTCTCCATTTGGTACTTCAAAACCCATAAACGCAATATTTGTTTTTATTATTTTTTGTGGCTGATTATCAACATATAATTTCCATCGCGGATAGATATTTTGAAGCAAAACAACAGCAGCAGTACTGCTGCTTATTATCTTTCCTTTAATACATCCCGGTTTGAACTCAGTGAGTTGTATTTTAACCGAATCAGAATAGTTTGTCGCCTGTGCCGTTACATATTTTGTTTCTCTAAAGGCCCATCGGTAAGCACTGTCGGTTTGTTTTGATTCCCAATCAAGCTGATTTCCTATTTTATTTACACTATATATAACCGGAAAATTAAATTGATAAATCCTGAATTTATAGTTAAACCAAAAGTTGTTTTGATTTAACAGATTGCTTGGTGTTATTCTGTAATCAGAACGTCCCGGTTTTTTTTGATACATACTCAAACAGCCGATCTCATTAAAAAACTTTTCATTGTCGGTACTGATGTCCTTTAAAGGCTTTTGGATATTAGGAACGGGATATCCATTTACGGTTTGTGTTTTTATGAGTTGCTGTATCGCTACTGCTTTATCTTTTTTAATAACAGTAAAGGGCTGTAAAATTGCTGCAAAAAAAACGCTGTTGATAACGGAAATAAGCAGTATGTTTTTACATTGGTACTTTTTTATAAAACGATATAGTAAAAACAAAAAGGGAAATTGAAAAATACAGCAAACCCACACAAGATCGGTAAACGTAGCCGTGTCAGTAAACAGACTTGCTTTTTCCATTATCGATTGATTCGCATTGCTGATAAAGGATGCAAAATTGGGCATGGAAAAAAAATCAGCAGGGAAAAAGAAAGAAATAATAAGGACCGTGAACGTAAATATAAGCGTAATCCACCATGCTTTTTTGACGACCTGGAAGTTGATTGCTTTAATTATAAATAAATGAAAAGTAAAAGCAGCTAGTATGACCGAAAAGAAGACAGTAAACATTTTTGCATTAGCCGGATGTCTGAAACTATCCATCAGTGGTAATAAATAATAACTGATGAGTCTTAAACCTCCCCATTCGCCAAAACTGAAAACCAGAAAAATCGGAATACACCATTTTGAAAAACGGGCAAACCGGTGCGGTTGTTTGATAACAAATGCGGCGATCATAAAAATTAAAGCTGTAATACCGAACCATGAATTTCTTTCTAATGGATCGGTAATGGTTATTCCCGGCATTTTCCAGGCACTCGCAGGCAAGGTCAAAGTGCTTAAAGTAAAAGGATGTAACGCGTTGCTCATGGCCGCTTCCAACCCGGCACCGGATCCTCTTTCCATCAGTGGTAAACTTTGCAGATAGGAGATGATGGCAGGAAGGGAAAATAAAATAAATACAATGGCAATTGTAAGATGTATAGCTAAATAAGATTTCCAGTTTGATATGATATTACTGAGAAACTTTGGTGATGTTAAGAAAATAAAGAAAAACAAAAGCAGGTATAGCGTGATTACAAAACCTGCAGGGTATGCACAATTGAAAAGCAGGTATAATGAAAATCCTGTATATATAGTATACCGTAAAGATTTTTCTGTTATACACCGATAATAGTTGAGTATTACAAATGGAAGAAATGCGGTGCCTGCAATCCAGTTTAAGAACTGGGCAGAATCAATATTAAATCCACAAAGCATATAGGCAACACTGCCCAACAAAGCCGCATGCGGATGCAGTTGAAAATGCTTCAAAAGGAAAAACATGCCTGCACCACTCATAAAGATATAAAACAGAGTTTCTAGTTGCAGTGTATAGAGCGTGTAGTGCCCAAATAATGAAAGAAGTTGTACAATAGGATTCCATACACCCGCCTGCAAATCACCATGAAGCGGATAGCCCATGTTTAAATAAGGTGTCCACAGTGGTAGTTCAAAACGGTGAAATGATTCACTTACCAGATACCGGGTTGGTAAGAAATAATTTAATGCATCATTTTTTAAACTGAATATATGAAAGCTTAATGGCCAAAATGAAATAACTGCTGCGAGAAGCAGTAGTACAAAATAATAACCGGGATATTTATATGGTGTGTCTGGCTTTAGTGATATCCCTTCCATTTTATAATTGTTTTATCATACTAATATTACTTAGCATAAAACCTTCTTAACAAAAACAGTTCTTTCAGAATTTGCGGAAAACTTTTTAAATTAATTTTTGAACCTCTGGCGTTTATCCAATTTTGCAACGGATATTCATATCCGGAAAAAGTTGTTTCAGATTGTTTGATTCGGATAAAAATTTCAATATCAAACAACCATTTGGTTTTAAAAGGCTTTTCAAAAAGTGTGGATACGATTTCTCTTTTAAAGCATTTGGCTCCGCATTGCGTGTCATAAATTCCCAACTTGAACCACCCATCGGTAAGTGTAGCAATGAATCTACCGGCGTAGTGACGAAAATTGTTTCTTTTAATTACCGCATTCAGTTTTTTAATTCTGGAACCAAATATGTAGTCTAGCTGATGCGATTGGGCATACAAATACAGTAAAAAAAATTCTTCTGGATCGGTTGAAAAATCCGCATCTAGATAACCGATATATTGTGCCTTGGTATCATGTAATGCCCGCAACATGCCGGATTGAACAGCTGACGCTTTGCCCTTCCTTTCTTCATGGGAAACGATATCGCATTTGTCGGGATATTGACTGATGAATGCTGTAAGTTTTTGAAAAGTTTCATCGGTGCTGCCATCATTTACAAAAATGATATGGGCTTCCGCATTTGTTAAAAGAAAGGATGACAACCTGTCCAAAGGTATTCTGGAAGCTTCATTATAACAGGGAATAACTATTGAAAAGGTTGACATAATGCATAGCAACTTAGTCCCGGTAGTTTAACACCAATACGTGCAAGATACCAAGTTATTTTAAATTCCATCCACAATAATTGAGTGATGATACCGGTTATTAAATGATTACCCTTCCAGTTGTGCACACCAGTTTTTACATGATTTTTTCTTTTAAAAATTTTTTCTTTCTGTACCTGAAAAAATCTGATCATCAACAGAAAGTTGAAACAATACCCATCTTTAATTTTTTTTATTGCAAGCGGTTTTAGCAGATGGTCCAGTTGTTTGCGTGTATATCTTTTGAAATGGCCCAGTTGGCGGTCGTGTTCAGAAAATAGCTGCTGATAAGCAGGTACCGTTATGATGAAATTGGTTTTTACGGAAACACCTTGCAGTTGTAAAATCTGGATTAATAATTCTTGTGGATATTCCAGGTGTTCCAGTACATCCATGAGAATGATGACATCAATTTTTTTTTGTGATGCTACTGTTTCCAGTGATGGCGAGAGAACTAAATTTGATGGCAATTGTTGTGTGAGACCAGCCATCAGCTCCGGTGTATAATTAATATCAACAGCTGTTACAGATGATTGCGGGTGACGCTTTGCTATCTGAGAAGCCAGATAAGCATCGCCACTACCAATATCAACTATTATTTGATTGTCGTTGCATCGGTTCAAAAAAAAATTCAATATCCTGTATCGGCAAAGTTCCCAAGGGTGTCTTTTTACATGCTGATGTTGTGTTTTATTGAGTTCTCTAAGATCCATCAGCAATAATTTTTTTGCTTGTTGTTTTTGTTTAAAACTTTTTTAGAAATAAATAATCAAATATAGCTTAGATCAGTTGTGAAAATACATTTCAGTTCAATTAGATTTATAAAGTTGGTATAAATATTAAAATCCGGAGTTTGGAAATATGGTTGAATGTTGGCTTTATTTTTGGATAGCATTTAGTTGCAACTACAGGCAATGTAGATTGTACAGACTAAACAAAACGTTCTTTTATTTTCAAAAACGGAGTTTCAAAATATTTAAAACTCAACCAACTCAGAAATAATGCTAAAGCAGAAAGTATGGTAGATGTGGTGATCGCTGCCAGATTAATGTTTACAACTTGTTCCAGTCGGGATGAAACCCAGGGGCTCAAACCCCTGTAAACCGGCCAGTGGAATATATAAAAACCATAGGATACTGTCCCTATAAACCTTAATAATCTTAAGTTGAGAATGACGTTTATTAGTTTGTTTTCTTTTGTGATGGCCCGGTTGACTAACAAGCCCAATAGCATGGCCAGTGTAGTGTATCCTACTAGTGCCAAATAAGGAAATGAAAAACTAAAGGAACGATTAATAAAGAAAAATCCAAAATTTAGAAGTGCAAAAACCATTACAATGGCCGGGGTGTATCGTGACAAAAATCCGGGTGATATTCTTAATAAAATGGCAACTATGCTTCCAATACAGATTCCATCGATTCGGGTAAAGGTATATAGATTGTAGTAGGCGAGCCCCGGCACCTGATGTAGCCAGGCCCAAAGCCGGATGCCACTTACACCTACTAACATCAGTAAAACGAAAATCAAAAGATGTTTAGGGTTCTTAAGTATCAGAATTACAAAAGGCCAAATGAGATAAAATTGTTCTTCAACCGCCAGCGACCATAAGTGATTGAGCGAATCTGTATTGATCGGCGGATTGAATACATAAAGCCAGTTTTGAAGATAAGTCCAGATAAAGGCTTGATTGTTTGTATAATATTCCAGGTGCAAAGGAGTTTGGAATCGGGGCAGCAATACCAGAAAAATAATGAGCGATAAATAATAAAGGGGAAATATTCGGAAAAAACGACGTGCATAAAAATTTCGGAGATAATGTGGTCGATGTACAGCCTTCATTAAGATATCGGTAATTAAAAATCCCGATAAGGTAAAAAACAAATCAACACTAACCCATCCGAAAAAAATATACTTTTGAATAAAACCGAAATTGTGATAAATGACTACTACAAGACATGCTAAGCCTCGTATTCCATCTAAAGCAGGAAAATGCTGACGAGTTGTTTGTCGGTGTGTAATTTGCAAAGCGTACCGATTTGGATTTGTTAAAGCTGTAGTAGTATTCCAAAGATAATTGATTGATAACTAAGGAAAAACAACCTATTTTGGTTTTTGTGAAATAGATGAATTATCTTTTTTGAGTTTCAAATTTCACACTTATCTTTGCCACCCATTTAAAAAAAATACCAAAGGAGGTATATCAAACTATGTTAATCATTGATTCTAAAGACTGCGAAAACATTGACAAGGCTTTAAAAAAGTACAAAAAGAAATTTGAAAAGTCGAAAGTGTTGCTGCAACTCAGAGAACGCCAAAGTTTTACCAAACCATCGGTAAGACGTCGTGGCGAGATTTTAAAGGCAGTATATAAGCAGCAAATTGCCAGCGGCAAAATTGAACCTTAGTTGATATCTCTTTAATGATACTAAAGCTGCACCTTACCGGTGCGGCTTTTTTTGTAGTTTTACGGTACATTTTCCAATATGTCTGAGAAAACATTTGAACCGGCTCAATCCTTCTTTGATTACCTGCAATTTGAAAAAAGGTATTCGGCACATACAATCATCTCATACCAAACCGATTTATCTCACTTTTTTTCATTTACTGAAAACCAGTTTGGAACTACTGAAATAATTAAGCTTGATTACAACATCATCAGAAGCTGGCTTGCCAGGCTAAAGCAAGAAGGAATGAGTTCTAAAACTATCAACAGAAAAATTTCTTGCCTTAAATCTTTTTTCAAATATCAACTGAGGCAGGGGCTTATTCAGGTGTCGCCAATGGCTAAAATTGTAAGCCCAAAAAACGGGAAACGAATTCCGGTATTTGTAAAAGAAGATGATGTAAAAGAAATAACAAATACTTTAAACACTGCAACCGAAGATTGGCGGTCGCTAAATACGAAAATGCTGATTTCCATTTTTTATGCAACCGGTATGCGCTTGAGCGAACTGATCAATTTAAAAGAAAGACAAATTGATTATAGCCGCTCAGAAGTAAAAGTAGTAGGCAAGGGGAATAAGGAGCGCATTATTCCGATAAGCAGGGGGCTTGCAAAAGAAATGCAGGAATATTGTGTTTTGAAGCGAAAAGAATTTGGCCATAGCGACACACTTTTGGTTACTGAGAGAGGTAAAAAACTCTACCCGAAATACGCCTATTTACAAGTAAAGCAGGTATTGTCTAAAGCATCTACTTTGGATAAAAAAAGTCCACACGTACTGCGTCACAGCTTTGCTACCCATTTGATGAATGGCGGAGCTGATCTAAATGCCGTTAAAGAGCTACTAGGACATAGTAGCCTGGCTGCCACACAGGTTTATACACATACTACAATAGAAAAGTTAAAAGATGTACATAAAAAGGCACATCCTAAGGCTTGATTTTTTTAGCTTTTTTACAATAAAATTGTCTGCTGTTTTCTTTGGTTGTAATCAATTATTTCGCTAAATTGGGTGCAGACAAAAGAACCAAACCTTATGTAAAACAGACCGTGTTAGTTCTTTATTTATTGTTTCACCAGTTAAAAAAAACGATGACTATGAACGTAAACATTCAAACAGTTCATTTTGATGCGGACAAGAAGTTGCTTGATTTTATTAATAAAAAAATTCAGAAGCTGACGATGTTCAGCGACCGCATTGTTAAAGTAAATGTGTTTTTAAAATTGGACAATGTAATGCATGCCATTAAAGACAAGGTAGCTGAGATAAGGGTGCAGATACCCCATCACAGTTTTTTTGTAAAATCGACCAGCAAGTCATTTGAGCAGTCTTTTGATGATGCCATTGATTCCATGCTATCGCAAATCAAAAAAAATAAAGAAAAGAAAGCCGCTTAAATCATTAGCCCTGCCCAATCGGCGGGGCTTTTTTATTACCAGCCGTTTCGGTATTCTGCTACCGGCATTTCAAATATTCCCTAAGTCGGATTTTAATGCATTTGGTCAGAAAATGGGCAAAAAAATCTTTTTCAAAATTTTTCAGGTTGTCATATTCCCTTAACTTTGCCGTCCCAATAAATGGGGGTAGCTCTTTATTGTGCAGACCGCCGTACTAACCTGAGCAAAATGATGGTGATGACGGCATTGTCAAATGCCACTTTAGCTCAGCTGGTAGAGCAACTGATTTGTAATCAGTAGGTCGTTGGTTCGATTCCGACAAGTGGCTC
>ERZ724526.370-NODE-370-length-26594-cov-11.259316_pt1 | contig 26594 bp, 30 predicted proteins | sample MGYA00376059_ERZ724526 | MGnify/ENA primary metagenome ERZ724526 (study PRJEB28724, sample SAMN07190883) | activated sludge metagenome | isolation source: activated sludge of sewage treatment plant in Hong Hong | place: Hong Kong | collected 2016-03-17 ...
AGCAGGCGCTGGCCGGCGGCTCGGCCGCTTCGCGCGTGCTCGACGTGATGGGCGAACGCATGGTCAAACGCGATTTCGAGGCCGGCATCGAGGCGCGGCTGCACCACAAGGATTTCGGGCTGGTGCTGGAAGCCGCGCGCAAATCGGGCGTTCCCGTGCCGTTGACCGCAACCGTCGCCCAGCAGCTCAACGCGCTGATGGCGCAGGGCTGGGGCCGGGACGACACGGCTTCGCTGCTGCGTGTGCTGGAGCTTTCCTGAGCTAGCCGCCCCGTCTCACCCCAGGAGCGTGACTTTCAGCTTCTGGAAGACACTCAAGCCGGTCCACCAAGCCATGCCACGCTTCCGAAAATCCCTGCCATCCGCCGTCAGTGCCAGCCTCCGTGCTCCGAACTGCGTCTTGCCATTTTCGGCAACGTAGCCCGCGTCCATCAGATAGCGGGCAATCGCCGGTTGCACCTGCTGCCCGCCGAGCGTCCACCGCGTGCCATAACCGTCATCGCTGCCAACCAGCATCAGGATCGGATCGCAATCGCCCATCAGCCGAAGCACCCGAAGAGTTTCGACGCGGTTGGGGATCGAGGGTGACGGTGAGGAAGGCATGTCGCAGAGAATTATGTCGTGTTTTTTCCAGGCATTGATATTCCGCTTGTCCGAAGTCGGCAATGAGTGCTCACCCTGGAATTCGCTCCCTGACGGACACCGGCGCTGGCCGTATGATTACACATCGAGTTTCGCGTCCAAGGCAACCCTGGCATGACTACCGGAGGTGCTCTCATGCGCCAGTTGGAACTGAGCAAGGCTTTTACGCTGATGGAATCGGGGCCTGTGGTCCTGGTGACGACCCATGACGGGAAGAAGGCCAACATCATGACCATCTCCTGGACCATGGTGATGGATTTCACGCCGGTATTCGCCATCACCACGGGGGAATGGAATTACTCCTTCGCGGCGTTGCGAAAAAACCGGGAGTGCGTCATCGCAATTCCCGGCGTCGACCTGCTGGACAAGGTAGTTGGTATCGGGACGTGCTCCGGTGCGGACACGGACAAATTCGCCAAATTCAAGCTCACGCCGGTGCAGGCCAGGCTCGTCAGGCCGCCCCTGATCAGGGAATGCCTCGCCAACATCGAATGCAAGGTCATCGATATCGTCAAGAAGCACAACATTGTCGTGCTGGAGGCGGTTGCCGCATACGTCGATACGGAACGCAAGGAAAGGCGAAGGGTTCACGCCGTTGGCGACGGAACATTCATTGTCGATGGACGCACGCTTGACCGAAAGAAGATGATGGCCTCCAAGCTGCCATCGGGGGTTTAGCGTTTATTGGCGAGCCTGCCGGCTCAAGTCAGCCAGTTGCGATCATCGCCATTTCGCTCCGAAGCGGTCAGTCTAGGATGGCCGAGTATGCGACTGGCAAACCACGGTTGCGCCGGTGATGATACACAGGTAAGTTTCAGGTTGTACGGTTTGAGATCGCACAACGAGATTAACAAGAGAACAAATCCCAAGATGCCTGGCACAACAAGCCGTTCGAACTGTCCAGTGTTCCAGATTATTGGGCGGATGTTGGAATATTGGACGTTTTTGACGTCTAAACGCTATGCCCTTGAAGCCGTCCTCCCTCCATTCCTCCATATTGAGTTCTCACGATGAACGAAAAGCACACAGTAAGTCCAGCCGAAGTTGACGAGTGGTTTGAGGAAGAATCGTCCGAGAGTCCAACTACAGGTCCAACAGTACCGCTGGACCCGGCAGAAAAATACGCTCGTAGCCAGCTTCGTGTTGTTCGGGAAACGAAGGACTACCAACTTGACTATCTGCGACATGCCTTACAGCCTGGCCGAGAACTTATCGATACCGCCCCTGGATACCAGAGGCGCTTGCGGTGGACTAATAAGAAGCGCTCACTGCTGATTGAATCTTTTCTTCTCAACATTCCTGTACCACCAATTTTTTTGTTCGAGCATGACTACAACGAGTACGAAGTTATTGATGGTCGCCAGAGGCTCGAAACAATCCGAGCGTTTCTGGCAAATAACTTCGCGCTGACCGGACTGGAGTACTGGCCTGAACTTGAGCGAAAGCGATTCAACGACCTCCCTTCGGTTCTTCAGAAGGTTCTCTTACGGCGAAGCCTCTCCGCAGTAGTTTTGCTCGCGGAAACACGAGGTGTTGACACTGACGAATTAGATGTCCGCAGAGTGCTGTTCGACCGCTTGAACACGGGCGGTATTCGACTTAACCCCCAAGAGCTTAGAAATGCTCTATATCCCGGACGCCTAAATGCGCTTCTCATCCGCCTTGCGCGTTCAAAGGCATTCACGACTACTTGGGGAATCCCTCCCTTTGTCCAAGGCGAAACTGAGGAACCGTCCGAGGCACTCCTCAAGAATCCACTGTTTTCCTCGTTGGCAGATGCGGAACTGGTCTTACGCTTCTTCGCGCTTCGCGATGCAATCGCGAACAAGCGAACTGGCTCACTTCGCCGGATACTTGACCGTTACATGGATGAGCACAAAAACATTACGCAGGATAAAGAGGCAGAAATGGAGGCCATGTATTTGGCCCTTCTTTCTCGCCTCGTCGAACTTTTCGACAGTGAACCGTTCCGCCTTCCAAAGACAAAGCGCCCAAGCCGCCCGCTATATGATGCGCTCATGATTGCCCTAAGCCTATCTGCAGACATTGATCTTGAAGCCAAGTCAAAATCTGTTCGTGAATCTCTCGTAGCCGCTCTGAGCAATGAGGCCACTTACGACATACTAGTGGGCCGAGGCAACACGATTGAATCTATCAGGCAACGTGTTGAACTTGCCTCTCAGATTCTCAACGCCTAGGTCGCTGCCACGATGAGCGGCCTAGACGAAGTTTTGAACGATTTTCGCGCCGATGTAAGCAGAGCAGAGCACCTGCTTACATTAGTTAAAACATTTCGCGAGTTTGGAGCAAGTGCTCCTCCTTGCGCGATTGTTGATTCGACTGTTCCGTGGCCAGAGGCAATGGTGCTTTATGAAGCATCGAGACTTCGGCGTACTGACCTACCAGTGCTGTCTGGCTCCTTGCAGCTGTATCTCGTCGGAAGATTCGAATACTGCATTCGGCAAATTGTGCAGGTGATCGCTGATGAAATCGCCTCCCGAGCAACCAAGTACTCAGACTTACCGGACTCACTTCGCACCGAACTCAAATGCCGAACGATCGAAGTTGCGCAGAATCCGCGACGGTATGGATTTGATGAATTACAAGCAGAAGCGCTGCTTGCAACTCTGGTCGGAAATTTCCAGAGCGTGGTAGGCCCTCTAAGCGTCAGCTCCAGCGTCCTTTCCATCACCGAGTCCAACATGAAAGACAGGGTTCTTGCAGAACTTCTGAAACGGGTTGGGATGAATGACTTTTGGAAGGAAGTTGGTAAGCAAGCCAACGTCAAACTCCACCTCGAAAAAATGACAGATGGGGAAACGACCGCTGAGGCACAGAGCAGGCTAAACGCATTAATGGATGAAAGGAATCAAGTTGCGCACCCGACATCATCTACTCAATTCCCCGATCCAGATCAAGTGCTAAAGGCAGCCTCTTTCTTGAGTACTCTTGCTTCAGTCACAGTGGACCTAGCAAAGGTATATCTTGCGAACTACAAGCCTGTTGGTGCATAAACCCCACGGTACACTGGACGCTGCGCCATAAAGCCGTGAAGCGCCGGTGACCTCCACGCCGTGCATCTTATTTTCAAGCCCTAAAGGGCGGCAACGGGTCCAACCCGCCATTCCCAAATTTCCGCAAGCGCCGCTGATGTCGTACCCTCCGCACGCAGACTTAAATAACCCAGGAGACAACATGCAAGCCTTCCAGGATTTCTACCCCGAGAGCGTCGCCCATTGCTACGGCTGCGGCCGGCTCAATGCCGACGGGCACCAGATCAAGACCTTCTGGGAGGGCGACGAAAGCGTCACCCGCTTTCAGCCAAAACCCGAGCACACGGCAATTCCCGGCTTCGTCTATGGCGGCCTGCTCGCCTCGCTGATCGACTGCCATTGCACCGGCACGGCGGCAGCGGCTATGTATCGCGCCGAGAACCGGCCGCTGGACAGTCTGCCGGCCTTCCGCTTCGTGACCGGCTCGCTGCAGGTCAGCTATCTGAAACCGACGCCGCTCGGCCCGCTGCTGGAAATTCGCGGCCGGGTCAAGGAGATCAAGGGACGCAAGGTGGTGGTCGAAGCGACCGTCTATGCCGAGGGCGTCGCCACCGCCCGCGGCGAGGTCGTCGCCCTACAGATGCCGGACAGCTTCGCCGAGCAGGAGAAATCGCGTTGACCGTACCCGGACGGGGGCGCTTCCAGACAAAATTCCATTCCGAAAGCCGCAACTGAAAAAGAGATACTGGGTCATCGTCGTCTTGATCTTTCTGGTCTGGCTGGACTGGTACATCCGCGCGCCGGACGCCGCCTCGCGCCAGTTGACCAGCGCCATCGAGACCCAGGCCAGCGAAAAGCTGAAGAGCTATCCGTACAAGTTCCACGTGCTGAAATTCAGCCAGGGCACGGCCTACGTCAGCACGCCGCGCAGCGTTGCCGTCCCGGCGTTCAAGGCGCTGGCGGTGCTCTATCCCGGGGTGAATACCAAGAACCCCGACGATCCGGCCTTCATCGCCGTCGAGCAGTTGCTCGGCGAGGTGCAGTCGGAAGCCGCCGCCATCGTGAAAGCCCAGCCCGGCGTCAAGGAAGTGCGCTGGGAACTCGATCGCGACTGGCTGAGCGCGCACCACATCGACATTCCCTGATCCCTGCCGGGGCAACCGGCGGCAAACCGGTCAACCTTTCGCCTGCAGCTTGCGATAGAGCGTCCGCTGGCTGATGCCCAGGCGTTTGGCCAGCGTCGGCAGGTCGTTCCCCGGCTGGCTCCTTGCCCAGTCCAGGTAACGCTTTTCCAGCGTTGCCAGATCGACCACCTCGGCCAGTTGAAAGGCGCCGCTGGCATCCGGCTGCGCGGGCCGAATGTCGTCGGCCATCTCCGTCAGGTGCGACTGTTCGATGGTATCGCCATCGGCGAGCAGTGTGGCGCGTTCGATCAGGTTGCGCAACTCGCGGATATTACCGCTGTAGCGGCGGCCGGCAAGCCATGCGAGCGCTGACGGCGTGAATTTGCGGTCGGATTTGCGGTCGACCCGTTCGAGCAGTGAGGCGGCCAGCAGCGGGATGTCGTCGGCCCGTTCGTGCAGAGCCGGGGTGCGGACCGGGAAGGTATTGATCCGGAAGTAGAGGTCGCGGCGAAAAGTTTCGTCCTGGACCATGGCGCGCAGATCGCGGTGGGTCGCCGTAATCAGCCGGAAATCGGCGGGCAGCCAGTCGAGTCCGCCAACCCGACGATAGGTGCCAGTTTCGAGCAGACGCAGCAGCTTGACCTGGAGGGCGAGCGGCAACTCGCCGATCTCGTCGAGGAACAGCGTGCCGCCGCTGGCCGCCTCGACCAGCCCCTGCTTGCGGTGGGTGGCGCCGGTGAATGCGCCTTTCTCGTAGCCGAAGAGCTCGCTTTCGAACAGCGTTTCGGTCATTCCGGCGCAGTCGACCGCGACAAACGGCCCGCCCTCGCGGGCACTGGCTTCATGAATGGCATGGGCGACCAGTTCCTTGCCGGTTCCTGTTTCGCCGAGCAGCAATACTGCGGCGTCGGAGTGAGCGACGCGCAACACCTTTTCCAGCATCGCGACGAAGGCCGGCGAACGCCCGACCAAGCCCTGCGCGGCTGCCCGGCTGCTGGCCTGGCGGACGATGCGCATGGTTTCGACGAAATAGACGATCTGCCCCTGATCGTCGCGAATCGGCGTCGTTTCGACATCGACATGCTCCTCGCCGCGCGGCGTGTGATGCAGGTGCAGGACGCGTTGCGGCGCGCCGTCCTCGAGGCTTTGCTTGAGCGGGCACGACTCCCCGGCCTGGTCGCAGGGTACGTCGAAATGATGCGAAACCTCATAGCAACGGCGCCCGGCAACCTCCTTGCCGGCCCCGAATTCGCGGGCGTAGGCGGCATTTGCCGCGACGATCCGGTAATCCGCATCCATGACAATGCGCGGCTCGGGCAGGCCGTCGAGGAAGGAAAGCAACTCACTGAGAAAATGCGAAGTCATGCCGTATTTGTCACTTTCGCCAAATTGTTTCGTCAATATTGACACAGGCTTGCGGGAACAGGCAACCGGAATCACGACTAATCACACCAACATACTGATTACATTGTGTTTTTATAACATTGCACAGGCTGGCACGTATCTTGTTAATAGATTATCCGGAAACCGGTGACACCTCCCGCCCAAGGCACTCTCCTCCTTGACCTCCGGGCGGGAATTGGTGATCGGAATACAGCCCGGCGGCGCTTCCCCCTTAGTTCGCCCCGCAGGCCTGCTTGGTGCTGCCAGGTTGTCTCCGCATCAGCGGCGCCGGTTTCCGACTTTTTCAACCTCTCCGGAAGATCGATGAGCCAACCCGCAGCCAGTGCCCTGCCAGGAACACCCGCCCCCGTGTCGTTCTACGAGAAGCGCAAGAAGATCTACGCCAAGGGCATCCGCGGCTATTTCGACAACTGGCGCATCGCGCTCGTCGTCTTCACGCAGCTGCTCTTCTACGTCAGCCCGTGGCTGGTGTGGAATGACCGCCAGGCGATCCTGCTGCATCTGGTCGAGCGCAAGTTCTACATTTTCGGCCTGGTCTTCTGGCCGCAGGATGTCATCTATCTGGCGGCGCTGCTCATCATCTCGGCCTACGCGCTGTTCCTGGTTACCGCCGTCGCCGGGCGCCTGTTCTGCGGCTATGCCTGTCCGCAGACGGTCTATACCCAGATCTTCATGTGGATCGAGAACTGGATCGAAGGCGACCGCAACGCGCGGATCAAGCTCGACAAGGCACCGCTCGACGCCCGCAAGCTGCGCATCAAGGGCACCAAGCACCTGCTCTGGGGGCTGCTCGCGCTGTGGACCGGCTTCACGCTGGTCTGCTATTTCACCCCGGTCAAGGAACTGATGGAGTCGGTGCGCACCGGCAACCTCGGCGCCTGGGAAATTTTCTGGATCTTCTTCTACGGCGGCTTCACCTACCTGTTCGCCGGCTTCATGCGCGAGCAGGTGTGCAAGTACATGTGCCCCTACGCCCGCTTCCAGAGCGTGATGTTCGACCCCGACACGCTGATCATCACCTACGACCCGACGCGCGGCGAAACGCGCGGGGTGCGCAGGAAAGGCGTCGACGCCAAGGCAGCCGGACTCGGCGATTGCGTCGATTGCGGCCAGTGCGTCACCGTCTGCCCGACCGGCATCGACATCCGCAACGGGCTGCAATACGAATGCATCGGCTGCGCCGCCTGCATTGACGTCTGCGATCAGGTGATGGACAAGGTCAACCTGCCGCGCGGCCTGATCCGCTATTCGACCGAGAACGCGATGGCCCAGCATCTCGGCAAAAAGGAGATTCTCGGCCACATCGTCCGCCCGCGCATCCTTCTGTACACCGCCATCCTGGTTCTCATCACCGGGATGGCCGCGTGGTTCCTCGCGCACCGCATTCCGCTCAAGGTGGACGTCATCCGCGACCGCTCGACGCTGGCCCGCGAAGCCGACGACGGCAGCATCGAAAACGTCTACATGCTGCAGATCATGAACACCGAGGAACGGCCGCATCGCTACAAGGTGACGGTCGACGGCCTGCCCGGCGCGGAAATCGCCGGCGCCGACGAAGTCGAGGTGCCGCCCGCCACCCTGCAGTCCTTCAATACCGTCGTTCGCGTTCCGCCCGAGGCCGGCAAGAAGGGCGCCAACCAGATTCACTTGGAAATCGCCGCCCACGAGAACGCCGCCATCAAGGTCCGCGAGAAAGCTTCTTTCCTCCTGCCCTAATGCAAATCAGGGCACCCTCCGTTGGGCGGGACCGGGTTCCCGCCGTTTCTTTGTTCACCCGCCGGGAAAGCCGCTCAAGCCTCAAAATCAGGGATGTGGCTGGAAGATCGCCCCGCTGGCCACGCCGCGCACCGTCCGGACGGCGGTGACGGCCCACAGGAAGCAGAGCAGCAGCCAGGCGGCGACGCCGACCGCAAAGATCGTGCCCCAGCCGAGCAGCTTGCTCAGGCGCAGGCTTTCGGCAACGAAGGCGCCGAGCGGAAAGGTAAAGCCCCACCACGACAGCGCGAACGGCATTTGACCCGCGACACGCGCCGCCAGCGTCAGCTGGCTGGCCATGACCAGCCACCAGACGCCGAAGCCCCAGACCAGCAGCATCAGCACCGTCGCCACCTCGCGCGCCGCCGGGAACGGCAGTTGGTCGAGCAGGTTCATCAGGCTGACGGGAATGACGCCGATCGGCGCCAGGTGGATCCACACGGTCGGCGTCAGGATGCCCTGCGCCGGCTTGTGCATGTACTTGCGGAACAGCGTGATGCCGAGCAGGCCGACATACATCATGCTGCCGGCGCCGAGGCCGACGGCATTGACGGTCAGGGCGAGTTCGCGCAGCGCTTCCGGCATGTGCGGCAGCAGCGGCGCCCCGGCCAGCGGCATGACGACCAGACCGACGGCCGGAATGAACTGCGCCGGCGTCACATGCTCGATCGCCACATGCTCGCCGCGGAACATGAAGAACAGGGCGGCGAAGCTGAAGACGAAAGTCAGCGCGACACCGAGCCACCAGAGCACCAGCGCGACGCCGATGTAAGGCGTAAACACCAGCCATTGCGCCGCCAGCACCAGCAGGGCAATCGAAAAGGTCGGGTAGAAATTGGCCTGCACCGGATGTTTGAGCGTCTGCACCGCGGCATCCGGAAAGCGCAGCCAGCGCGTCAGCCACGGGAGCGCCAGCGCCAGGAACAGCGCCGTATTGAGCCAGTGCAAGGTCAGCGCCGGAACAGCGAGCACCGGCCAGCCCTGAGCCAGCGAATGCGTGGTCAGCGCTAGAACGCCAGTGCCCATGACCGCGGCGAACCAGCCGGGGGCGAAACTCCTGGCAATGTCGGAAAACGATGGGTAGGCCATGGGGCTCTCGATAAATCAGAATTTGCTTATTTTACATCGTCGACCGCAACGATCGGTAAAGAAAACAGCAGGCTATCTGAAATGGACCAATCAAATTCCGAAGTATCGAGGCGCCCGATCCGGCACAGCAGCACAAGCCGCCGCGGCCAGTCGGCAATCGCCGCCCGCCCGGTGGCCGGGTCGGATTGATTCGCTTGAGCGTTCTACAACCAGCCGGCAATTTTCGCCCGGTCGGGAATCCCGCCGGCGTGCACGACCTTGCCATCGACGACCACGCCGGGCGTCGACATCACGCCGTACTTCATGATTCCCGGCAGGTCTTCCACCTTGGATAACGCAATGCCTACCCCTTTTTCCGCTGCGACTTCCTCGATCAGCTTGACCGTGATCTTGCAGTTGGCGCAGCCGGTGCCCAGCACCTTGATGTCTTTCATGAATCTCTCCTCATGTCGGAAAAGTTGAGTAGGCCTTACAGCACCAGATTGAACACGTAGCCGACGAGCAGGATACCGCCGGCCACGACGCCGGCGAAGGCGGCGATCAGCGGAATCTTCAGCACCTTGCGCAGGATGATCATCTCCGGCAGCGACAGCGCGATGACGCTCATCATGAAGGCGAGCACGGTGCCGAGGGCGGCGCCCTTGCCGATCAGCGCCTCGACAACCGGGATGATGCCGGCCGCATTGGTGTACATCGGCACCCCGATCAGGACGGCCAGCGGCAGCGACCACCACGGCGCGTCCCTGCCCATGATCGAGGCCATGAAATCTTCCGGCACATAGCCGTGGATCACGGCACCGATGGCAATGCCGGCAATGATGTAAGGCCAGACCTTGCCGACGATTTCCCTGACGTGGCGCCAGCCGGCCTGAAAGCGATCGACCCAGGTCAGGCGCTCGCCCTGGAACTCCGGCGCCATGCCGGCCAGGATCCCCTGTACCCAGTCTTCGAGGTGGCGCTCCATCTTAAGCTTGCCGATCACCAGACCGGCGATGATGGCGACGGCCAGCCCCAGTCCGAGGTAAAGCGCCGCCACCTTCCAGCCGAACATGCCGAAGAGCAGCACCAGTGCCACCTCGTTCACCATCGGCGCCGAGATCAGGAAGGAGAAGGTGACGCCGAGCGGCACGCCGGCCGAGAGGAAGCCGATGAACAGCGGCACCGCCGAGCAGGAACAGAACGGGGTGACGATGCCGAGGCTTGCCGCGAGGACGTTGCCGACGCCGACGCGCTTGCCGGAGAGCATGGCCCGGGTGCGTTCGGGCGAGAAGAAGGTCTGGATGATGCCCATCAGAAAAACGATGCCGGTCAAAAGCAGCAATACCTTGGGCGTGTCGTAGAAGAAGAAATGCACCGCCTCGCCGATCGCCGTGCCATGCGCGAGGCCGAGGGCGGCAATCACCGCATCGGCAAACTCGGTCAGGTGGCCGTAGATGGCAAACCAGAGCGTGCTGGCGACGACCAGGCCGATCACCCAGGTGATCACGCCGGGTGCATCGTCTTTGGCAATGGGTGAGGTGGTCATCGGTGCGTTCGGTGAGAATTTGTGGTCTTGCGGCCATGAAGACGCAGTACCCGCAGGAAGGATGCGGAGAATTCAGCCTGTCTTTCGTTTCGGCACGGCCTGCTCATGCTCCTCCTCCAACATGCCGGCTGATAGCAGAATGACCTCGATTTCCTCGGTGATGTCTTCCTGACACTGGGAATTGTAGACCAGGCGCAGGCGCGTGCGGTCTTCGTCCAGCTTGTTCAGGGCGCTCTCCATGTGACGATGGCGCTGGCGGTTTTCCGCCATCAGCGAGCTGTAGAGCACTTCGTTGAGGGCGGCATAGAGATAATGCCCGATCAGACCAGCGAGGAATTCCTCGGCTGGCAAGTTGAAATCCGGGGGATAGGACCGCCGGGCCGGGGGCGGCAGATCGCGCAGCGGCAGCAGGCGGCGCAAGCGGATATCGCCGGTCGCGTCACAGTGGTAAAGGACAGAAACGCCCGTGCCGCGCCACTCGTTGGCAGTCAGGAAATGGCTCAATTCGCGGGTCAACCGCAGCAATACCGTGGGCACTTCGTCCGCCACGCTGGCCCCGGGCAATTCCGCTGGCGGCTGAGCGGAATCAAGACGACTGGCCAGCCGATGCCCGATTACAAGCCAGTTTCCAGTCGCCTGGTTCGCGACACCAAGGCTTTTCCGGCGTTTCAGTATGGCTTCGTTGAAATCACCGCAAAAACCCTGCTCGGAGCCGACGAGAATGCAGAGTTCGCTCTCCGGAGGTGTCATGGCGAGCTCACCGTTCAAGGCAAGAAACTGGGCGGCAGAGGCTTCGATGCTGCTCACCATGCGCCGCTGGGTGTCGAGAAGATCCTGGAGGACGCGGATTTCCATTAGAGCCAGACCCTTCATTGCCGACATGATGCCGGCAATATCGGTCAGCGACGCCAGGCGTCGGGAAAGCTCACGCCGCCGGCTCATCGCCTGCGCCTTCGAGTGCCAGCCGGATAGCCGCCACCCAGCTTTCCCGCGGGTCGTCCAGAGTCAGCGGCCGCCTGGTCAGCGCCTTGAACAGAGTCGCCACGCTCTCGGCCAGTTGCACGCTGTCGAGGCCATCGAACAGGCCTTCGTTGTAGGCCACCAGCCACGCCATGTGCTGCTCCGGAGCCAGCGGCGCGAGGCGATCCTGCTTGAGCAGCTCGCGCAGCAGGCGGCCGCGCCGGATCTTTGCTTCGACGCTGGCTTCCAGACGTGAGCCAAAGCGGGTAAAGATCTCCAGCTCCTGAAACTGCAGATAGTCGAGCTTCATCCGCCCGGCCTCGCCCTTGATCGCCGGATGCTGCGCCTTGCCGCCGATGCGCGAAACCGAACGGGTGACGTCGATGGCGGGCAGAAAGCCGGCGGCGAACAGGCGCGGGTCGAGATAGACCTGGCCGTCGGTGATCGAGATGAGGTTGGTCGGAATATAGGCGGCTATCTCGCCCTGTTCGGTTTCGACCAGCGGCAGCGCCGTCATGCTGCCGCCGCCGCTCGCCGCCGCCAGACAGGTGGAACGCTCCAGCAGGCGAGAGTGGAGGAAGAAGATATCGCCGGGATAGGCTTCCCGCCCCGGTGGCCGGCGCAGCAGCAGGGAAAGTTCGCGGTAGGCCCGGGCGTGAGTGGTCAGATCGTCGTAGACCACCAGCACATCCCTTCCCGCCCACATCCAGCCTTCCGCCAGGGCACAACCGGCAAAGGGCGCGAGGTATTTCAGCCCCGGCATGGCTGTCGCTTCGGCGATGACGACACAGGTGAAGGCCAGGGCGCCCGTGCGGCGCAGCGTGTCGATGGTGGCGACGACGGCCGAGCGCTTCTGGCTGATCAGGACATAGACGCAGAGGACGTCGCGTCCCTTCTGGGCGATGATCGCATCGAGGGCCAGCGCGCTTTTCCCCGTGCCGGCATCACCGATGATCAACTGGCGCTGCCCCTTGCCGATCGGAATCATGGTGTCGACCATCTTGCCGCCGGAGACCAGCGGACGATCGACGAAGTCGCGGGCGATGATCGGCGGTGAGGCAGGCTCCAACGGCCGGCGGGCAGTGGTCTGAATCGGTTGCCCGGCATCGAGGGGATGGCCCGTCGGATCGACGACGCGACCAAGGTAGCCATCGCCGACGCCGATATCCAGATGCCGGCTGCTCAGGAAGGCTGCCATGCCCGCCGTCAACCCCCGCTGACCACTGCCCTGACTGAGCAGGATGGCACCAATGCGCTCACGACCCAGGTGAAAGACCAGCCCGCGGCTGCCATCGTCGAAGCGCAACACTTCGTCCATGGCCGCTGAAGGCAGACCGTCGATCCAGGCGATGCCGTCACCGACCGAAATCACCCGGCCCTGCTCGGCCAGGCGCAGGCGGAATTCGAAACTGTCCAGCCAGTCAGCCTGACGCGATAGCGGCGAGAATGATCGGCTATCGGTCGACATGATTCGCTGCCGCGGCAAATCCGGCCAGTTCATCGGCGAAATTCAGGTTCAGGTGCCAGGGGCCGAGGGAGAGCCGCAGCCCGGAGAGCAGTTGTGGGTCTTCGCGGAAGTTCACGGCAAGCTGTTGCTGCAGTCGGACGGCCATTGCTGACGAAATGCGCCGTTGCTGTTCCGGAGCCAGCGCGAAGGCACTGGTCACGACGACCTCGGCGCCCTCCGTTGCGGCAGCGCTGCGCAAGACCGCGCATTGTGATTCCGGCAGACCCGCCCAATCCTCGAGCAGCAAGTCGACCAGGCGCGCTTCGATCGCCGGGCTGGCCAGGCGCGTCAGCAGGGCTGCGGTAAAGCGCTGGGCCTGGGCCATGGCGCTGATTTCGTGCGCGCGCTCGATTTCCCGCAGTTTATGGGCGTCGACCGCAGCATTGCGCTGCCGCTCGTCAGTCAAGGTCTCGCCGAGAACCTGCATCTGGCGCGATCGCTCGACTGTCAGCTCCGCGTCCAATTGTCCCCGCGCGCTGGCCTTTTCCGCTTCCCAGTCAGCCAGCCGGCTCTCGTATTGGTCTTGCAGCGCCTTCGCCCTCGCCTCGATATCCCGCGCTTCCGCCAGTGTGCGCTCGATGCCGGCCCGGCGCCGTGCCAGGGTATCCAGTACCGGCCGGTAGAGAAAGCGCTTCAGTATCCAGACCAGCACCAGAAAATTGATGATCTCGAGGGCGAAGGTGGTCCAGTCGATCTGCATGACAGGCCCTACTTGAGCAGGTATTCGAGGAGCGGATTGCGGAAGAGGATGATCAGGACGATGACCAGAACGTAGATGGCCAGGGATTCGATCATCGCCAGGCCGATGAACAGCGTGGGGGTGATGGATTTTTCCGCCTCCGGCTGGCGGGCCAGCGATTCCAGTGCCTGGACGATGGCCTTGCCCATGGCAATCGCCGGGAACATGACACCCAGCGCAATGGCCAGCGCGGCTGCCACCGTTGAAATCAGGACAAACCAGTTCATGTCGCTCATGTTGTGCTTCCTTTCTCTTGCGCAGCAGGGGATCCTTGGACAGAGTGGGACTGCATGCCGCCGGCGATGTAAATCAGCGCCAGCATGCCGAAGATGTAGGCCTGAACCAGCGCTTCCACGACGTGGAGCATCAGCAGGGGCACCGGGACGAGCAGTCCGGCCACCAGCAGGACCAGCAGGGCGGCCATTTCCAGGCTCATGATGTTGCCGAACAGGCGCACGGCCAGGGCCAGGGTACGCGACAGTTCGCCGAGCAGATGGAAGGGGAGCAGGATCGGGCTCGGGGCGACGTATTGGCGCAGGTACTGGCTAGGCCCGGCGCTGCGGATGCCGTACCAATGAACTGAAAAGAAGACGAGGATCGCCAGGGCGGCGGCGGCGGACAGATCGCCGGTCGGACCATGCAGGCCGGGGATGAGGCCGGTCAGGTTGGCCACGCCAATGAACAGCCACAAGGTGCCGACGAAGGGCAGCAGCAGTCCGGCACGCTCGGGCAGGACCGCCGCGATGGCCGCTTCAACGGCCTGCACGGCCCCTTCCACCGCGCTCTGCAGCAAACCCGGCTGGCCCACGGAAAGGCGGCGCGTTCCCAGCCAGCTTCCCAGACCGAGAACCAGCATGATGCCCCAGGTCGTCACGACCGTGCGGGTGATGCCGAAGGGGCCGATGCTGAAGAGGACGCTGAGCGTTTCCACTACCAGTACTTCCGGACGAAGACGTAGACATTCACCGCGCCCAACGCCAGGCCGAGAATGATCAGGTTGATGGTCCAGCGCACGGAATATCCCTCGCTCAAGCCATCCAGCCAGCGACCCAGGTAGGCGCCGCCGATCAACGGCACGAGGAAGATCGCCGACAGGGTGCCAAGATAAACCGACTGCGCCAGCAGCGAACGGCGCTCGCGCTCGGCGACCCGGAGCCTGGCCGCGTCGCGCCCCACCTCGTTGCGCCATTTTTCGTCATTCATGCCGGCCACCGGTCGAGTTGGTGCAGGCGACGGAACAACTCCTGTTCCAGCCGCTGCAAATTGTCCTTGACCGCCTTCAGGGCCAGTTCTTCCGCGGCCAGTTGCCCGGTCAGCAGGCTCGCAACCCGCTCGTAGTCGTCATCGCGCAAATAGCGCCGGGTATTGAGGAAGAGCTGATTGTCGGCAAAGGACAGCACCGCCCCTGGGCAAGCCAGGTATTGCCAGCCACCCTCCGCCAGGCGAAAGCGCGCCAGACCGTAGTCGAGCACGGTCATGAAATCGGCCCGCCCGGGCTGAATGCCAAAACCGCCGCTGGCATCCTGCCCGACAAAACTGGCTACCGCTTCGATCCGCTCGTAACGGGCGGCGCTTTGCAGGTGCAGGGTGAAGCCCTGGCTCATGCCTGCCCTCCGGCACCGGCCATTCTGCCGCGCATGTAGCAGGCCTCCTCGGGCAGGGCGTCGTAGTCGCCGCGCAGCAAGGCCTCGCAATCGCTCAGCGTGGTGGTCAACGGCACCGACGCGCCGGCGATGCCGGTATGCTCGGCAACCACGAAGAACGGCTGGCTTAGGTAGCGCTCCAGCCGCCGGGCACGATGCACGATGCGCCGGTCGGACTCGGAGAGCGCTTCCAGCCCGAGCATGGCGATGATGTCCTCGAGTTCCCGGTAGCGGGCCAGCGCTTCGCGGACCGCCTGGGCGACACGGTAGTGGCGGTCGCCGATTATCCCGCGATCCATGGCGCTGCTGCTGGAGAGCAGCGGGTCGACTGCGGGGTAGATGCCCTTGGCCGCCTGATTGCGCGAAAGGATCACCATGGTATCAAGGTGGGCCAGGATCGCCCCGACCGCTGGATCGGTCATGTCGTCGGCCGGGACATAGACGGCTTCGACTGCCGTGATGTTTCCGGTCCGGGTGGAGAGGATGCGCTCCTGCAACTCGGCCACTTCGGAAAGCAGGGTCGGCTGATAGCCGACCGTCGCCGGCATGCGGCCCAGCAAGCCCGACAATTCGCTGCCCGCCTGGACGAAGCGGAAGGCGTTGTCCATCAGGAACAAGACCTCCCTGGCCACCGTGTCGCGCAGGTATTCAGCATAGGTCAGCGCCGCCAGACCAATGCGGAAACGGACTCCGGGCGACTCGTCCATCTGGCCGAAAACCATCAGTGTCCGCGGCATCACACCGGCATCCTGCATGTCGTGCCAAAGTTCATGCCCCTCGCGGATGCGTTCGCCGACACCGGCAAAGACCGAGACGCCCTGATGCAGCCGGACGATGGCGTTCATGAATTCCATGATGAGCACCGTCTTGCCCACCCCTGCCCCGCCAAACAGCCCGGTCTTGCCGCCGCGCACGAAGGGGCAAAGGAGGTCGATGACCTTGATGCCCGTCAGCAGGATATTGCCCGCGCCCGCTGCCTCCGACAGAGGGACGGGTGGAGCAACAATCGGGCGGAAGGATTCGGCAACCAGGGGCAGGCCGCCATCGAGCGGCTGCCCGAACATGTCGAGCAGGCGACCCAGGCAGTCGGGCGTCACCGGAATCTGCAAGCCGTCGCCACTGTCGAACACCGGCATCTGCCGCCTGAGGCCGCTGGTCCGGTGCAGCGCAATGGCCCGCACCCGCTGCTCGTCGAGATGGCGATGCACCTCGAAGGTATAGCGCTCGCCGTTAAGGCAGACGTAGATGGCGCGACGCAGGGGTGGCAGGCGGGAGCACAGGATGTCGATCACGGGCCCCTGGACTTCCAGGATCACGCCCAGCGCTGGCCCATCGGCTACCGAGCAACTGGAAACCCGGTCTTGATAACAGGCGGGTGTTGCGCAGTCATTCATGTATCACCCCCGCGCGCGTCAGTTGCCACGCGATCCCGGTGCTGGCCAGAGCCACAACCAGCAGTCCCGCCGTCACCCACAGGTCGTTCAGCCAAGCCGGAACAAAGGTCAGCACCAAACCCAACTGGAACATCATTACACCGGACATCAGCTTGAGCAAGCGCCCTTCGCGCTCGCTCAGCTTGTGCGCCGAGAGCGTGCCGACGAAGGCCAGCACGATCAGCAACAAGGGCACGATGTAAATGGCATTATAGAGCGCCAGCCAGGCATAGCGGGCGCCGGGCGATGCCACGGTCAACGTCAGGATTCGCGTGTAAACCATCGGAAAACCGGCGGTGCAGAGCAGTTCGTAGAAATTGGCCACGATGGCCAGAAACACGGTGGCACCGAGCATCGCCGCCGGATTCCCGGACTGGAGGATGGCCCGGGCTCGCCGGTAGATGCCGGGCTTGGCGGCTTCGGGTATCGACAGCGTGACGCCTTTTTCGAATGCGAAGAAATCCTTGATGTTGATCACGCCGACGAAGACCGCCAGGAGACCCGCCGCCAGCGTGATCCCGCCCAGAGCACCGAGCAGTTGAAAGACGTTGAGCCAGGCAGCCATGAAGGCAAAGTACATCAGCCCGGAAGTCGCGACGAAAATGCCGCCCACCAGCAACATGCGGCGCCGGTCCTTCTGGTGAGCCAGCAGGCTCAGCAGAAACAGCAGGACGAAGAAGGCGCAGGGATTGAACGCATCGATCCCGGCGAGGATGACGGTGATAATCGGCAGCGACAGCATCGCCGGATCAAGCGCGCCGATGAAAGGCAACGCAATCGGCGCCGCCACGCTCTGCATCTGTACCTTCCCGCCGGCACGGCAGGCGTCGAGATCCGCCAGCAATGCTGTTCCTGTCGTGGCGGCATCCTGCCAGCCCACCTGCATCCGGCCGCAGAAGAACAGTGTCGGCACGCCTTCAATAGGCTCACCGACGCCCTCTGCCATCGCCTCGAAGCGCCGGGCGTTATCGCGATTGCGCGAGACTTCCAGCGCATGCAGTTGCACCCAAGGACGTTCGACAGGAATTGCCGCGATGAAAGGGTGGGCTTCGAGGCAATGCGGACATGTCTCCGACCAGAAAAAGTAGAGATGGACGCGCGCTTCGCCATCACTGCCCTGTTCGATCCATCTCGCACTTTCAGCCAAAGCCGGGCCGGTCCAGGTCAAGCCGGCGGTCCACAGCAAGAACAAGGCAACAAGCCGACGCAAGCCGCGACCGGCAATACCGGGCGTTGCCGGAGAAATCGAGCGACGGAACGGCGATTCGCCTTGACTCATGATCAGGGGGCTTTGCCAAGCATTCCTATGCGGTATTTTGCCAGCAGTTCGTCGGCATAAGGCGTATGCGGACGCCCTTTCATTTTCGTCTCGTAAGCCTCGGTCGACTCCTTGCCACACCAGGGCAGCACGATCTCCGGACGGGAAGGATGCTCCGGAATGTAGGCGCTGACGTCATGGACCGCACCGCGGATCGCCATCCAGCAGTTCTCCGGAGTGGCGTGTCCCGCCAGCTCGGCCGGGGTGATGATCTTCTCCCCGGCATCGGCCAGGTCCTGCTTCTCCGGTATCCAGAAGAGCGAAGTCATGGCCAGTCCGGTGACGACAATCCAGAAGACGAGGGTCGAATAAATGAAAAGTTTGCGCGTCATCGGAAATCGAACCGCTCGAAATGGATCTGCGCTGCCGGCACGCCACGTGATTGGAGGACGTGTCCCACGGCATCAAGCAAGCCCGGCGGTCCACACAGATAGCATTCATGCCCGGCCAACTCGTCGGCACCGGGCAGAATCGCTGCCAGATCAGGGATGGCATCGCCGGTCGCACGGGCTTCCAGACTGAAACTGGCATTGGTCGCGGCCAAGGTTTCCAGTTCGTCGCGGAACGCGGCATCGGCTTCGCTGCGGTACAGGTAGAGCAGCCGCGTCGCGTGTTCGACCCGGGCGTTGCGCAGGCAGGCCAGAAAGGGCGTGATGCCGATCCCCCCGGCGACCCACAACTGCGGTTTCGCTGGCCGTTCCAGCAGAAAATTGCCGAACGGCCCCTGCACCCTTGCCTCGACTCCCGGTTCAAGCGCCTGCATCCGGCGAGTGCAGTCACCGAGCGCCTTGACGCCGATGCGGAACTGTTGATCCTTGTCAATCGCACTGATCGTAAAGGGATGGTATTCCCCGCACCCCCGATAGCGCGGCCCCCAGAAAAAGGCGACGAGGACAAACTGACCGGCTTCGGCTGGCATGCCCCGGACGAGAGGTGCCAGGGTGATTTCAACCATCGCCTCGGCCACTCGCCGCACGCTTTGGACAACATAGGGTTTGGCCGCCGCACCGGCATCGACGCGGATCAATCGCCAGACCAGCATCAGCAAGGCGGCCAGAATGGCGAACACCGCCCCGGCATCAATCCCGAGCAGGAGCACATGCACGCACCCCACCAGGACGCCCATGCCCAGGAGGCCATGCAACCAGCGCCACAGCGGGTAGCGCAACCGGGACGCGAACGTGGTGCACAGCCCGCCCATGAGGAAGAGCAGCGCTGCCCAGCCCGCCCAGACGGGCCAGTTCTGGGCAAAGGGTGACAACAATTGCCAGGCCAGCGGGGACGACTCGATCCAGGCGGCGGCGGCCAGGGCCAGTGGATGCAGCAGCAACAACAGGTAGCCTGCCAGCCCGGTCCAGTGATGCCAGCCAGTCATTCGCTCGATGCCGCCCAGCCACGAAGCCAGGCGCACTTCGCGCAGCATCAGCAGCAAGGAGGCGAGCAGCAGTCCGCTTCCCGCCCAACCCAGCACAATTCCAGTTGCCCGCCAGAAGGACAAGTCGTTGGGGTAGGCCCAATAGACCGGCAGGGCGACGAACAGGCCGACCAGGAGGGGAATCGACAGCAAGCGCCAGGGGTGCATGCTCACAACGCCATTTCAGTATTGTCCTTGTCGGTCTGCACCCGCCGCGGGGTTCAGGTGCCCGCATATATCCCGGCCCCCGGCGGGCACTGCCGCGCCGCGCTCGCGCGCCCGGTCTTCCATCAGTTTGTGATGCTCACGCTGATAGGCCCGGCATTCCTCCAGCGTGGTGAAGCCACGGACGCGGCTTTGATGCTCGATGCGCTCTTCAGGCGTCATGAACTGCCAGCCCCGGGTGTTTTCCGCGCTTGCCCGCCACGGCCCCCGCGCTCCGGCCTCAGCCGCCAAAAGCAGACCAATGGCGGTGAGGACCGAACTCAGTGCTTGTCGTTTCACCGGATGCTCCCATCAGACCACGCACATTTCCAGACGCACTCGGCTACCGCAGTCCCGTCGTGTTCGACTGCGAGCGGCATTGTTGGCGCCCGAACCGACGGCGGTCAAGGTCTGGCATTCACACGCTCATTTTAGGCCCGGTCGGCGTGCGCACCGGACTACCCGGCACAATTTTCGACGACGCTGGTAAAGGATGCCCCCGCGGGCACGATCCAACCACAACCAATCTACAAGGGATGATTGACACCTGCGTGCAAGACACGAAACATCATCCTGCCTTGGCCTGCGTGGGCCTTGCGGCCGGCACTCTCATGCATCACTCCGGGCCGTGAAATAGCGCTTACTGAACCACAGTGACACAGTCACCAGACCGATCATCACCGGCACCTCGACCAGCGGGCCGATGACTGCCGCAAAGGCCGCACCGGAGTTGATGCCATACACCGCGACGGCCACCGCGATGGCCAGCTCGAAGTTGTTGCTGGCGGCGGTGAAGGAGAGCGTCGCGCATTTCTTGTAGCCGGCACCGATCTTCCTGCTCATGAAGAAAGAGATGAGAAACATCACCACGAAATAAATCAACAGCGGGATGGCGATGCGCACCACGTCCATCGGGATGGTGACGATCAGCTTGCCCTTGAGGCTGAACATGACGACGATGGTGAACAGCAGCGAAACCAGCGTGATCGGTCCGATCTTCGGAACAAAGCGGGTGTGATACCACTCCCTGGTCACGAAACGCAGCATGATGACGCGGGTCAGGATACCGGCGATGCAGGGAATGCCGAGATAGATGAAAACGCTTTCGGCGATCTGGCCGATCGAGATATCGACGATTGCGCCGGTCAACCCGAAAAATGGTGGCAAAACGGTGACGAACAGCCAGGCATAGATGCTGAAGAACAGCACCTGGAAGATCGAATTGAAGGCGACCAGACCGGCGGCATATTCGGTCGATCCCTTGGCGATCTCGTTCCAGACGATGACCATGGCGATGCAGCGCGCCAGCCCGATCATGATCAGTCCAACCATGTACTCCGGCTTGTCCGGCAGGAAGATGACCGCCAGCGCGAACATCAGCATCGGCCCGACGATCCAGTTCTGGATCAGCGACAGGGCGAGTACCTTCCCGTCGGCAAAGACGTCGGGCAGTTCCTCGTAGCGCACCTTGGCGAAGGGCGGATACATCATCAGGATCAACCCCAGCGCAATCGGGATGTTGGTCGTGCCGACCTGGAAGGAATTGATGAAATCCTCGACCCCGGGCAGGAAGTAGCCGACGCCGATGCCCAGCCCCATCGCCGCGAAGATCCAGACAGTGAGATAGCGATCGAGAAATGAGAGTTTTTGAGTTACCGCGCTCATTGCCTGACCTGTTCATGGATTTCCCGCTCCGCGGCGACAATTGCCGCGGTCGACATCGTTTCGAGGGACAATTTCAGGAAGGCCGCGATACGCCTTGCCAGCTGGTCGTACGCGGCTTCGAAAGCGGTACGCCGCGCCTCCAGCGACTCGATCTGCGCCAGATCGGCAATTCCCCAGTGCGCGGTTGCCGGATGACCGGGCCACGCCGGGCAAGCCTCGCCGGCGGCGCCGGCACAGACGGTAAAGAGAAAATCGAACCGCGGCCTGCCCGGCCTGGCGAACTCATCCCACGATTTGCTGCGCGGAATTCCCGTGCCTGGCCAAGACACGCCGTGCGCCGCCAGGGTCTCGAGCGCCGGCGGGTCGACCTCGCCGCTCGGCTGGCTGCCGGCGGAAAAGGCATGAATCCGCCCCTGGCCAAGATGATTGAACAAGGCCTCGCCAAGAATCGAGCGGGCCGAATTGTGGGTACATAGCACCAGTAAGTTGAATGTCTTCATGGTCAGCCTTGCGTGGCACACGATTCGCGAAAGTCGCCGAACCCGCCGGCCGGCAGTCCAAAATGGCCCCCGCAAACAAGGAGAAGCCGGTCGCCGGGCACTCACGGACGGTTTCGGTTCCACGTTTTTATAATAATTGAAATGTACAGCAAATTCAAGATGTCCCCCATTTCCGCGACGTTATCGACCGTGCATGGCGGGAGCGTTTAGAATCGGGTCGATGTCCCGCCAGGAAACACCCCGTTCGCAGCACGTCCTGCTCGTCGAGATTGCCGAGTTGAAGCGTCAACTGGCAAACGAAACTTCCCGCACGCAGCGCTCCCTGCTCCTGGCCATTATCGCTTCTCTGGTCCTGCACGGCCTGGTTCTGCTGATCCCGCGCCAGGAGCCCAAGGCGGCACGCCCGGCCTCCCGCCTCGAAGCGTCGTTCGCCGCGCCGACCACGCAAGCGCCAACGGTCGAATCGCCCCCGGCGCCAGCCCCGGCCGCGAGCAAGCCGGCCACCCCCGCCAGGCCACCGGCACGGCGACCGGTGATCGCCATCGACAAGTCCAGGGCGCCTGCGGCATCCAGCGCGGCCCCGAAATGGACGATCGCGCAGAAGGAGGAAATGAACAGCTTCCTGCGCGAACTGGAACGCCAGCCTCAGGCCAGCCCGCGCCCCAGCCTCGCCCAGCGCTCGCTGGCAATGGCCCGCGAATACGGCCGCCAGCAGGCGCGCCAGGAGCAGGAAGGCAGCGAGATTCTCGAACGCCTGCCGAACAGCGAACCGCCCGATCCGTTCAGTCTGGAAATGTATCTCGACGCGCTGGTCAAGAAGCTCAACCGCAGCGCCGGCTTCGTGCGCAATGACCCGCGGACCCGGGGACTGAAGAACGCCGCGGTACGGGTCCGCCTGAACCCCGACGGCTCATTGCAGAGTTTCAAGATTCTCAACGCCGGCGACCAGCAGGACCAGATCGCCTTCGTCAGATCGGTGGTCGAGCAGTCCGTGCCCTTCGCTCCCTTCCCCTCCGACCTGCGCCGTTCGGCGAAGTCGCTGAACATGACCATCTGCATCCAGCCCGCGCAATCCGGGAGCGGTGGCTTCGGTTTTTCGCGGCTTCCCGAGGGCCGGGGCTGTTGAGCCGGCGTCGCGAACATCGGCGCCGAGCGGGCCGGGGTGTGCGCCTCCGCCCGGGTTGCGCAATCCCCATGTCATCAAATGAACGTGTGACGGATTTGCTGAATGCCAAAGGGATAATTCAAAAAAATGGCACGCCCCGGAAAAACTTGCGCTATATTCGCGGCACTTGGACGCGGTAAAGAAAAAAACCATGGTGACAAGTTCCCGATCCACTCGCGAACCACAAGTGTCAGCAATACAACAGCGGAGGAATGATCGCTGATCCAAATGTCATTTTCTGGCTGGCCGTTATCGCCGTCGTAATCGTTCTCTTCTTCGATTACACCAACGGCTTTCACGACGCCGCCAACATCGTCGCGACGATCATCGCGTCGCGGGCCATGACCCCAGCACAGGCGGTAGTCATCGTCGGCGTCTTCGAATTTCTCGGCCCGCTGCTCGGCGGCACGGCGGTGGCCAACACCATCGGCAAATTCGTGACCCTCGGCGACGTCGGCGCGATCCTGTCGCTGGCGATCCTGATCTGCGGGCTGCTCGGCGCCATCGTCTGGAACCTCGCCACCTGGTACTTCGGCATCCCGTCGTCGTCGTCGCACGCCCTCGTCGGTGGCCTCGCCGGAGCGGTCGTCGTTTCGGTCGGCGCCGACCACGTCGTCTGGGGCTTCAGCGAACTGATGCATGGCCACGTCACCGGCATCGTCAAGGTGCTCGCCGCCTTGCTCCTGTCACCCGTGATCGGCTTCGGTGTCGGCTTCCTGATCAAGCGCATCATGGGCGCCCTGCTCAACCGGGCAACGCCGGCGGTCAACGCGAAGCTGCGCGGCGCCCAGTTCATCACCGCCGCCGGCCTCGCCTTCTCGCACGGCGCCAACGACGCGCAGAAGAGCATGGGTATCCTGACCCTGGTGCTGCTCCTCGGCGGCTTCATTCCCAAGTTCGAGGTGCCGTTCTGGGTCATGCTGGCCTGCGCGACGGCGATCACGCTCGGCATCCTGTCCGGCGGCTGGCGCATCGTCCGCACCCTCGGCTTCGCGATCTTCCGGGTGCGCCCGATTCACGCCCTCAGTTCGCAACTGACGTCGGCGCTGGTCATCCTCTCCGCGTCGGTCATCGGTGCCCCGGTCTCGACGACCCACGTCGTCGCCACCTCGATCATGGGTATCGGCTCCGCCGACAATCCGCGCGCCGTGCGCTGGAAGAAGGCCGGGGATATCGCCGTCACCTGGGTCGTCACCATCCCCGGCTCGGCACTCGTCGGAATCATCTGCTACGCCCTGCTCAACCTCTACCTCGGAACTTGCAAACCATGAACGCTCCTGCCATGAATGACCAGGCCGCGAAGGCCGAACCGTCCGTTTTCCGCAAGCTTGTCGAACGCGTCTTCCCGAAGATGGGAGACTTCTTCGGTGCGCTCGCCAATCAGTGCAACCACGTCTCGCAGACCACCGGACTCCTGGTCGAGTTCATGGAGACCGGCGACCAGGCGATCGGCGAACGCATCCGCGCCGACGAGCACGAGGCGGACACGATCAAGGCGCACAACCTGCACGAGCTGAACGAAGCTTTCTCGACGCCGATCGACCGCGAGGATCTGCACCGCGCGATCATGCACCTCGACGAGATCACCAATTACTGCAAGACAACGGTCAACGAAATGAACGTTCTCGGCCTCGGCACCGACAAGCACTGCCTGGAAATGGCGATGCACATCAAGATGGGCACCGATGCGCTGGCAATGGGCTACAGCCGCCTCGCCACCGACCCGAAGTCCGCTGCAGGCGACGCCGATGCCGCCCGCAAGTGCGAGCGCAAGTGCGAGAAGGCCTACCGTCGGGCAATTGCCGAGCTGTTCCAGGGCGACGACTACATCAACATGTTCAAGCGCCGCGAAATCTATCGTCACCTGTCGAACGCCGCCGACCGCGTCGCCGCCGCCGGCAACACCCTGCACGACATCGTCGTCAAGATCGCCTGAACCCGATCAGGTTGCGGCCAGGCCTTGCGCCTGCGCCGCAACCAGTTTCACTTCAACGCCTCCAAAACTCACCGTCTGTCCGGGCCGCAATTTTGCCCGTTTCCGGGTGTCGACCGCACCATCCACCCGCACCCGCCCCTCGGCGATCGCCGCATGCGCCGCGCCGCCCGAGTCGCACAGACCCGTCGCCTTGAGCAGTTGATCGAGCTGGATGTACTCGCCGCGCACGGCCAGCGTGATGCTCATGATTTTTCTCCCCACAGTATCAAATGGACCCGGGACGGACCGGCTGCCGGATCTTTCCGTGCACGCTCATGCCACTCGGTTTCGCGGACTGCCCGCGACGAACGCTTCGATGTTGTCGATGAGTTGGTCGGCGAGCGCCTGCATCGCCGGCCGGCTGGCCCAGGCGACGTGCGGTGTCAGCAAAAAATTGGGTAGCGCCAGCAAGCCGGGATCGACCATCGGGTGACCCTCGGGCGGCGGTTCGGCGCTGATGACATCGAACCCGGCGCCGGCAATCCAGCCCTCGCGCAGCGCGCGGATCAGCGCCGCTTCGTCGACCAGCCCGCCACGCGCCGTGTTGATCAGCAGCGCCGAAGACCTCATCGCGCGCAACTCGGCTTCGCCGATCAAGCCCTGTGTCTGTGGCGTCAGCGGGCAATGCAGGCTGATCGCGTCGGCTTCGCGCAACACCTGTGCAAAATCCATGTAACCGGGGCGCGGCATGGCGGCATCCTTGTGCTCGGCGCGCAGCACACGCATGCCGAAGGCCTCGGCGAGACGGGCGACGCCGTTGCCGAGGCTGCCGCTGCCGATCAGGCCAAGCGTGGCGCCGTGAAGGTCGCGGATCGGATGGTCGAACAGGCAGAACTGGTCGGACTCCTGCCAGCGCCCGGCCTGCACCGACTCGCGCCAGGCGATCAGGTTGCGCGAAAGCGCCAGCAACAGGGCAATTGCATGTTCCGGCACGGTATGGTCCGCGTAGCCGCGAATGTTGGACACCACGATGCCGTTTCTGCGGCAGGCGTCGAGGTCGACGATGTTGGTTCCGGTGGCGGCGACAGCGACCATTTTCAGGTCCGGCAGGGCGTCGACCGCAGCAGCCGGCAGCGGTGCCTTGTTGACGATGGCGATCGTGCATCCGCGCAGGCGTTCGACCACCTCCTCGGGCTTTGTCTTGGCGTATTCGACCCAGTCATGGGCGAAGGCCGGCCGGCGGATGTCGGCGATGATCGACTCGCGTTCGAGATAGACGATGCGTTCCATCAGATCACCTGCATCCGGTACGGCGTGCCCGCGGCATCGGCAATGACTCCGACGTCGACGCCCAGCGCGGCATGGCCGCGATAGACGAGGCGGTCGATCCCCGCCGCGCAAAGTCCGTCGATCGCCGCGCTGTCGCCCTGCATCAGGTTGATGACACCGGCCGGCCATTCCGCGCGCGCCGACAATTCGCACAGCGCATAGGCAGCCGATGGCGCCTTCGGGCTCGGCTTGACAATCACCGTCGCGCCCGCACGCAACGCCGGCGCCGCGGCTTCGGCGAATCCGGCCAGCGGCCGGGTGGCGTCGACGA
>ERZ724526.372-NODE-372-length-26509-cov-4.951501_pt1 | contig 26509 bp, 24 predicted proteins | sample MGYA00376059_ERZ724526 | MGnify/ENA primary metagenome ERZ724526 (study PRJEB28724, sample SAMN07190883) | activated sludge metagenome | isolation source: activated sludge of sewage treatment plant in Hong Hong | place: Hong Kong | collected 2016-03-17 ...
GCCATACTATGTACCACCATGGTGGTTTTATGGTCGAGTTGAACCTTGATTCGCGGTCCAGTCGTCGTTACAGGGGCCTTGATTACTTTTCCCTTGCTTTTCGAGCGATTCATCACGGTTAGGGAATTAGGATTGATTATTCGTTTAACAATTAACAACCGAAAGATGTTCTTTAGCTGAAGTTCAAGAATCATGCCTTAAAAAAGGCTGTCCGAATCACTTAAAAAGAACCTTCGAGGCCAAATAAACGCCTATTTCCTCTAACCTATTGGTTAATTTTTATTAAAGTTTCGCGCCAGACTGTCAGTGCCCAATTTTTTATTAAAAATCAAGAATAATAGCTTCGAACGGTCATTTTGTCGCTAAAATCCCGCGCGTAACTTGGTAAATGGAATCCGGTGGTATCGGCGACGATTGCGAATCAGGGTCCTGATGGACGATTATCCGACAATCAGACCCCTACCCGCCTTGCCAGTTCGGCTAAACGGTTGCTGTAGCCGATCTCATTATCATACCAGCCCACCACTTTTACCATACTCCCGAGTACGGTGGTCAGTTGCGCATCAAAAATGCAACTGTTCGGGTTGCCTACTATATCAATCGACACGATCGGGTCTTCCGTGTATTCCAGGATACCTTTCAGTTCGCCTTCCGCCTTCGACTTGAACAGGCCGTTGATCTCTTCAACGGTGGTCTGCTTTCGGAGAATGCAGGTGATGTCGGTAAGTGAACCATCCGGCGCGGGCACCCGAACTCCGGCACCACCCAGCTTTCCATTCAGATGCGGCAACACATCACCGAGCGCTTTCGCCGCTCCGGTCGTAGTTGGAATGATACTAACCGCTGCCGCCCTTGCCCGCCTCAGATCCTTGTGGGGAGCGTCGTGGATGTTCTGGTCGCCCGTGTAACTATGCACCGTGGTCACGAATGCGGATTCAATGCCGAAATGATCGTCGAGAATCTTGAGCATGGGAGCCGCGTTGTTCGTCGTACAGCTTGCATTGGAAATGATCGCGTCATCCGGCTGTAAATCTCCGTCATTCACCCCCAACACGATCGTCTTGACCGACTCTTTTCCTTTGGACGGAGCAGAAAGTAACACCTTGCGTGCTCCGGCGGCCAGGTGCATTTCTCCACCCGCACGATCGGTGAACTTGCCGGTACATTCCAGCACGACATCCACACCCATCGACTTCCAGGGCAACTTGGAAGGATCCTTCTCGGCCAGCGCGGCGATCTTTCGGCCATTCAGGATCAAATGATTTTCATCCGATTCAACCGTACCATTGAAACGGCGATGAATGGAATCGTACTTAAACAGATGTGCAAGCGTAGCGTTATCGGTCAGGTCGTTGATGGCGACGATTTCAACGCCTGTCATATTCAACAACACGCGGGTGGTCATTCGACCAATTCGGCCGAAGCCGTTGATGGCAATCTTGATCATTTGAAATTGTATCCGTGAAGCGGGAGCATTAGAGAATATGCTTCTCCGCATGATAACTTGATCGAACGAGCGGACCGCTTTCTACATACCGGAAACCCATCCGAAGGCCCTCCTCTTTCAGGGAGGCAAACGTGTCGGGGTGAATGAACTCCGTCACCGGAAGGTGTTCGCGTGTCGGCTGAAGGTATTGCCCCAGCGTCAGGATGGAAACGCCGGAAGTCCGAAGGTCCATCATGGACTCGATTACCTCCTCGCGGCTTTCCCCGAGGCCGAGCATGATCCCCGATTTGGCGGCTATGCCTGCTTCGGCAATACGCCTTAACACTTCCAGGCTGCGATCATATTTCGCCTGCACCCGCACGAGTTTGGTCAAGCGTCTGACAGTTTCCAGGTTATGAGAAATCACTTCCGGACGAACGTCTATCACTTGTTGGAGATTTTCCCAGTTACCCTGAAAATCCGGGATGAGGGTCTCCAGAGTTGTTTCCGGATTGAGTTCACGAATCTTCCGGATCGTTTCGGCCCAGATGGTAGCGCCCCCGTCTTTCAAGTCGTCCCGATCCACCGAGGTAATGACACAATGCCTGACGCCCATGAGCTTCACGGACTTCGCTACGCGAAGCGGCTCAAAAGGATCTACCGCCTCGGGCCGACCGGTCGCTACGTTGCAGAATCCGCAGGAGCGGGTACATACATTTCCCAGGATCATGAAGGTCGCGGTTCCTGCTCCCCAGCATTCACCCATATTCGGACAATTACCGCTCTGACAGATCGTGTGCAGCTTGTGTTCGCTCACGATTTCCCGGACCTTCTGGTATTCTTCTCCGATCGGTAGTTTCACCCGCAGCCAATTGGGCTTTGCGGTTCGAACGGGTTGATCGTCGTGCGTCTCTGTTTCTGCTTTCATAATCCTGTCTCGCTCGATCCCGCAGCTAGTGCTTCACCATTTCCCTCCCCAATGCAGGCAGATGTAGAAGTTGACATACAGGTTTTCATTCTTGTTATAAGCCATTATGGGAACGGCTTTGGGGAAGTAATCCACAACCACGCCTGTTTCCAGCGCTGTGATCTTTTGTTGCCACCCGCCATACTCAAATGAAATGGCGAATTTTCCATAGACTCCCGGATAAGGCTTCAATTGATCGAACCCTTTGAAGAACGGTCCGGGTCCATAAATGTTTTCCACGGATTGTTGGTCGGGATCGTTGGGGTCATAGCGGCGGGTTTCAATCACCCGGTAAAGCGTATCAAACGGGTTATCGACCAGGACATCCAGGTAAACCGGCTTGGTGAGCGCAAGACTTGCTCCGGCATAATAATTATACCGAACCTCTACTCCGCTCCGTTCTCCTTTGCTGAACAGGATTTGTTGGCGACCATAACCGCCACGCAGAAGATAGACGAAGTTCAGCTTGCCGAAAAAGAAAGGACGCGAATCCTGATAATACGGATTAGGCTGCTTGTATTGCTTCGGGTGACGGAGCGAGACAAAATCGATGTCGAGCATTTGTTTGCGGTAACCCGTCAAATGCCAGCCGCGGCGGAAAGAGATACCCAGGCCGCTGCTGTGGAAGGTGACTCCACCGGAAGCTTCGTTCTTAAAAAGGATGTTGGTTTCGTCATCCGCCACGCGCAACGAATCTTGTGCCGAAGCCGCAGGAACGGCCATCAACATAGAAACGACAAGCAAAACGAGCAGACGGGAAATCATCACTACAAAACTACGGAATTCCGGGTACGGGAATCAAGGCGGCCGCCTTAACTTTGACAAATGGAAACGATACACACCCGCTATCTCGGAGAACTGCGAACCGAAGCCCGTCACCGATTGTCGGGGACTACCCTCCTCACGGACGCCCCTCCGGACAATCAGGGGAAAGGCGAGTCCTTCTCTCCAACCGATCTCCTGGCGGGGGCACTGGGAAGTTGTATGCTCACCATCATGGGTATTGCCGCACGAACCCATAACATTCCGATCGAGGGTACCGAAATCGCCATAACAAAAATCATGGCCTCCAATCCCAGGCGGGTAAGTGAAGTGGTCGTGGAATTCCAGATGCCGAAGCGGGCATACACGGAAAAGGATCGTGCCATCCTCGAACACGCCTCTCGTACGTGCCCGGTGGCCTTAAGCCTGCACCCTGATCTGATTCAAACTGTGAAATTCAATTACCCCTGAAAAAAGAAAAGGCGGACCGAAACCGATCCGCCGCCTGAAACGGGGTCAGACAAGATCAACCGCGGATATCGCTGGTTGCCTTGGGTTTCGTCTGCTGACCGTAAGCCGGGCATTTTTCGTGGGCTTTGCACGAAGCGAAGAGCACGGCGATAGCGGCGATGAACAGGGAGAAACGGAGGACTTTTTTCATGTCGGCGTTGGTATCGTTTTATGAACGCAGATTCTTGAATTTTGTTGTCGTAAACCTACGATCAAAAGATCGGCAAATATAACAGATTGCTAAATGCATGCTACCCGAGTTATCAACATGGGAATCATCATTTTGAGCAGATTCCATGTTAAAATCGGTAATTTTAACAGCCTATGTCCCAGATAGACCCCAAAATTGAAGCTGGTTGGAAATTCGCGTTAAAGGACGCCTTTACTGCCGACTCTTTCAGCGAGCTGAGATCCTTTCTGGTAAAGGAGAAAAAATCGGGCGAAGTGATATTTCCGCCAGGGCCTCAAATCTTTGCCGCTTTCGAACACACTCCCTTTGACCGTATCAAAGTCGTGATCCTGGGTCAGGACCCGTATCATGGACCCGGACAGGCGCACGGGCTGAGTTTTTCCGTAACGCCCGGAACAGCATTCCCTCCTTCATTGTTGAACATCTTCAAGGAGATTCGATCCGATCTGGGCTATCCGATTCCATCAACGGGTAGTCTGATCCCCTGGGCCGATCAAGGAGTACTCCTCCTCAACGCTACGCTTACGGTGCGGGCCGGGCAAGCCGGATCCCACCAGGGCAAAGGCTGGGAAACCTTCACCGATTCGGTTATCCGAACCATTTCTGAAAAGAAATCCGGCATCGTCTTTATCCTTTGGGGGAAATTTGCACAGGCAAAAGAAGTGCTCATCGACACCACCAAGCACTACATACTGAAATCGCCGCACCCCTCGCCGTTCTCGGCGGACCGGGGGTTCTTCGGCAGCAAGCCATTTTCGAGAACGAACGAAATATTGATCCGGGACGGGAAAACTCCTATCAACTGGCAGTTACCCTGAAGCCCGGGTCAATTAATTTCACCGTCGGACGTTCATCGTTGATAGCGCGTCATAGAACTTGTTTTCGCTTCACATTTACCAACGGCTCATCCGGCTGATCTTACTGGCAACCGGCGTTCTTCTTTCCGCGGCAACATGCGCACAGAAGAAAAGTCAGTTCGCGTTATCCATCGTATGGCATTCACTACCGGAAGGACGAACCGAAGCGGACTTGCGGAAGAGCTATGTTCCGGAGCGTGTCATTTCCGACTCCGCTTCCGGTGTCAACATCCTGCATCGGGCCATCCGGCAATTGCGCACCGACGGTTATTTGTGTGCCGGTCTTGACGGATTCAGCCGTACCGACGAGGGTTACATGGGCGAGCTCTACGTGGGCTCATCGTATACCTGGCTGCAACTTCACCGCGGGGATGCCGAAGAATCGTACTTGCGCGGAACCGGATATCGCAACCGATGGCTGAAGGAACAGGTCTACAGTCCGGAAAAGCTTGACCGCATCCTGGAAAACATCATCCGCAATTGTGAAAACGCGGGGTATCCGTTCGCGACTGTACGACTCGACAGCCTGTCGTTGTCCGGTGACTTATTGGAAGCCGCGTTGCGATTGGAGAAGGGTCCCTTTGTCAGGATCGACAGCATCCGCATCCAGGGTACCGCCCGGATCGCGCCGGTGTACATTCATAACTACATCGGGATCCAGCCCGGTGATCCCTATGACGAACGGTTGGTCCGCCGGATCAGCAACCGGATGAAAGAGTTGCCGTTCCTTACTGAAGCCAGGGGATCGCAAGTTGTGTTCGCTGAAAAGATCACCCGGCTTGACCTTTACCTGAATGAGAAGAAGGCCAGCCAGTTCGATGCAGTGATCGGTTTTCTTCCGGACGAATCCCGCCCGGGGAAACTGAACCTCACCGGCGAAGCGCATTTGCGATTACAGAATTCGTTTCAACGCGGAGAGGTCGTGGAGCTGAATTGGAAACAACTACCGCCCCGGTCACAGGACCTGAAATTGCATCTTCAATATCCATTCCTCTTCAACACGGCGTTGGGAGTTGACGGCAACCTAAACCTCTTCAAGCGTGATACCGTCTTCACCGACGTAGTGAAGAACATCGGGGTATTCTACAGCTTTACAGGTAATAATTTCATCAAAGCGTTCCTCAACGACAAGCAGAGCAATCTTCAATCCACCAGCGGGCTGGAGAACATCACCGTATTGCCTCCTTACGCTGATATCAGCCTGCTCAGCTATGGGCTGACCGGACATTTCGAACGACTGGATTACCGCCTGAATCCACGAACCGGATTCGCTATCGAAGCAAGCGTCAGTACCGGCAACCGAAACATTCGCAAGAACGCCGACATCAATCCGCTGGTATACGACAGTTTGAAACTCCGCACCGTGCAGTATATCGGCGAAATGAAGCTGGATGTATATCTGCCGGTGAGCGGAAGACTGGTATTGAATCTTGGTAGTATCGGAGCCTACCAATACAATCCGGAAGCCTTCACGAACGAATTGTTCCGTATCGGAGGCTTGCGCTCGCTGCGCGGCTTCGATGAAGAGTCGATCTTCGCCTCTGCCTTTGTGATCGGTAAAACAGAGCTGCGTTACCTGCTTGAACAGAACTCCTTTCTCTTCGTGTTCGGCAACACCGCCTGGTATGAGCGCAGGCGCAAGCAGGAATACCGAAACGATTGGCCTATCGGGTTCGGAACCGGAATCAATTTCGAAACCCGGCTGGGTATCCTGTCCGTTTCGTACGCGCTCGGAAGACAAGCAGAAAACCCTTTCCAGATTCGTAACGGGAAAGTGCACTTCGGCATCGTCAACTACTTTTAAAGAAAGCCCGATAGATGCGGAAAGATGGGAATCTGATGACAGAAGCAGCGCCATCTGAAGAGTCCATTCCCGCAATTGGCTAACTTTGCGGCCCTATGTCATTGAAAAACGATCTTCTGCTACGGGCTGCGCGCGGTCAGGCCACTGAACGCACCCCCGTTTGGCTGATGCGCCAGGCAGGCCGTATCCTGAAAGAATACCGGGAAGTCCGGCAACGCGTGGGTGGTTTCAAGGAGTTGGTCGAACACCCCGAATTCGCCGCGGAAGTCACGATTCAACCTGTCGACTTGCTGGGTGTTGACGCGGCGATCATCTTTTCCGATATCCTGGTCATTCCCGAAGCGATGGGCTTATCGTATCAGGTCATTGAAGCGAAGGGGCCGACCTTTGAACAGACGGTCAGGAGCAAATCCGATATCGAAAAGTTACGTGTGGCGGGGCCGGAACATCTTTCCTATGTTCTGGAAGCCATCCGAATCACCAAACGGGAGCTCCATGATCGAGTACCCCTGATCGGTTTTGCCGGCGCACCCTGGACCATTCTCGCCTATATGGTCGAGGGAAAGGGAAGCAAGACATTTTCCGTTGCTAAGAAATTCCTTTACACTGAACCGGCGCTTGCCCATGCATTGCTGGAGAAGATCACGGAAAGCACGATTCAGTATCTCAAGGCACAGATCGCGGCCGGGGCCAATCTTGTTCAACTGTTTGATTCCTGGGCCGGGCTCTTGTCACCGGACCAATACCGGGAATTCTCCCTGCGTTATCTTGAGGCGATTGCAGCGGCTATCACCGAAGTACCCGTTACGATCTTTGCCAAGGGGGCATTTTTTGCCCGGAAAGAAATCGCCGCGACCAACTGTTCGGTCATCGGGCTTGACTGGAACATGGATATTCAGGAATCCAGGGCGCTGATCGGTGATGCCAAAACGCTTCAAGGGAATATGGATCCGTGTCTGCTCTACGCGGAAGACTCCGTAATCGTACACGAAACCCACCGTATGCTCGAAGCATTCGGACCATCCCGCCATATTGCCAATCTCGGACACGGTCTTTATCCGGACACGGATCCTCGGAAAGTGAAACTATTCATCGACACCATTAAGAATTTCCGGTTCAAGGTGTAACTTGAGCCCGCATGGGCGACCTGCTACGATCCGAGAAGAACTGTCTCAACTGCGGGGCGGAAGTATCCGACAAGTATTGCAGCCACTGCGGACAGAAAAATGTCCGAACGGAAGTCAATGCATTTTCAGCACTCGGCCATCTGGTCGCCGATTACTTCCACGCCGACGGGAAGTTCTTTTCCACGATTCCTCCCCTGCTCTTCCGTCCGGGACGCCTGACCCGGGAGTTCATGGCCGGCAGGCGGAAGACTTATGTTGATCCGTTCCGGCTCTATATTTTCTGCTCCATCCTCTACTTTCTGCTGGGGGCTCTTGTTTCGAGTCTGCGACACCCGGTTGCCCGGCAGGACGATCCGTCCGTTCATCGCCAAACGGAACCCCTGCATGCGGACTCGTTAACAACGTATTCCCTTGCCAGGACCGAAGAGGAGGATGACGGCATCAATCTGAACTTCACCTTACCGGGCAATGAACTACCGGCTTCGATCGAAGCCTATGACGACTCCCTCGCAAAACTTTCGCCCGATGACCGACCCGGTTTTTTCTTCGACCAGGTCTTACGGCAGATGATCCGGATCAATTCGAAGAACGGCGATTGGGAAAAGGAGTTCAACCACAAACTCCTGAACAGCATTCCGAAGATGATGTTCTTCCTGATTCCGGTAGCTGCGCTGATCCTCAAATTTCTATACTGGAGAAAACGAAAATACTATCTCGAGCACCTGGTGTTTCAACTCCACCTTCACTCCTTCTTCTTCCTGTTCATGTTGTTCGGCCTCTTGTTGGACACCATTCTCCCATTGGTGTGGGCGGTGGAACTGCTGTTTCTTGTCTGGATTCTGTTATACCCGCTCCTTGCATTCAAGAGAAATTACGGGCAGAACTGGTTTTGGACGGCTTTCAAGTATGTCTTCTTTCTCGTCCTTTATGGATTTAGCATCGTTGCCGGTCTGGCGATAACCGCGATCATCACCTCATACACCACCTGATATGCTGAAAAAAGGCGACCGTAAGATCATCCGTGCCTGGGCGATGTACGACTGGGCCAATTCGGCCTATTCGCTGGTCATTACTTCCGCACTATTTCCCATTTATTTTCACGCGATCACCACCGAAGGCGGGGGCAATACGGTTCGGTTCCTGGGCCGCACCTTCAACAGCGACTCGCTGCAAACGTATGCGCTTTCAGCCGCCTTTCTGATCATTGCCTTCATCAACCCCCTGCTCTCTTCCATCGCCGATTACAGCGGACGGAAAAAGCGGTTCATGTATTTCTTCTGCACACTCGGTTCCTTAGCCTGTGCTTCCCTCTATTTCTTCGACTCCATCGAGGTCCTGTGGATCGGTATCCTGGGATCGGTCTTTGCGGCGATCGGGTACGCGGGCAGTATCGTTTTTTACAACGCTTATTTACCGGAGATCGCGGAACCCCAAGACCAGGACCGCGTGAGTGCGAAGGGCTTTGCACTGGGATACATCGGCAGTTCCCTCTTGCTCATCTTCTCACTTTCCATGGTACTGTTTCCCGACGCATATGGAGGTATTGAAAAAGGAACCGCTATCCGGTTGGCTTTTCTCCTGGTGGGTGTCTGGTGGTTCGGCTTTGCCCAAATCACTTTTTACCGATTACCCGACAACGTTTATGGAAGACCCAGCAGCGGGCATTATCTGTTCAACGGTTATCAGGAATTACGAAAAGTATGGAACGAATTACGACATACGGCCCGGCTACGTACATTTCTGATCTCTTTTTTCTTTTATAATATGGGCGTACAGACGGTCATGTATGTCGCCACCCTCTTCGGGGATGGAGAACTGCATTTGCCTTCCGAGATTTTGATCGCCATTATTCTGATCATCCAATTCGTCGCGATTGGTGGCGCCTATCTTTTTTCGCGGCTTTCCAAAAAATTCGGTAACCTGAAAGCGCTGGCCATCTCGATTGTTACCTGGATCGGCATCTGCATTGGCGCCTGGTTTTGCGACAAGCGATTCGGCGTTAACGAGCAGAACATGTTCATCGGTCTGGCAGCCGTGGTTGGCCTGGTGATGGGCGGCATCCAATCGTTATCGCGATCAACCTACTCGAAACTCCTACCTGAAACGATCGATCACGCCTCTTACTTCAGTTTCTACGACCTCTGCGACAAATTCGGAACCGTACTGGGGACATTCGCTTTCGGATATATCAATGAGCTGACGGGCAGTATGCGCAACAGCATCATCGTGCTGGCCGCCTTCTTCGTATTGGGCATTCTCCTGTTGCTGCGCGTCGGGCCGCAGCGTCAACTGGCTGCAGAACCTGTCGGCTAATTGTTGAAAGCGGACCCTTGCAAGGCGTTGATGAAACCGAGGGTTCCTGTATCTTTGGCGGGCCTATGGTGGTAGATATTTTCATTCCCTGCTTTATCGATCAGATCTTTCCGGAGACAGCCTGGAACATGATCAAGGTGCTTGAAAAGGCCGGCTGTACGGTCAACTACAATCCGGAGCAAACTTGTTGCGGACAACCAGCCTTCAACGCCGGGCATTGGGATGAATGCAAGGCCGTTGGGGAGAAATTCATCCACGACTTCCGTACCGACCGTTACATCGTTTCGCCTTCCGCTTCTTGTGTCGGCATGGTCAAGAATTATTATCCCGAAATGTTCCATAACTCGGTGCTTCACAACGAGTACAAAGGGATTCAACGCCACATTTTTGAATTGAGTGACTTTTTGGTCAACGTCTTGAAAGTGACGAATCTCGGATCCAAACTCGAAGGCGTCGCTACCTACCATGATTCCTGCAGCGGACTGCGGGAAGTCGGCATCCGGCAGGAGCCACGGAAACTGCTTAAAAACGTAGCCGGATTGGAGTTACGGGAAATGGCCGACACGGATACCTGTTGTGGGTTCGGTGGGACCTTCTCGGTCAAATACGAACCCATTGCGGTGGGGATGGCCGAACAAAAAATCCTGAATGCGAATGCGACGGGAGCCAACATCCTCATTTCAACGGATGCTTCCTGTTTGATGCACCTGGGAAGCTATTTACAAAAGCAGGGTAAAAACATACGCGTTATGCATTTGGCGGATGTGTTGGCGAGTGGGTTGTGAGGGGTGGTAATTAGTAATTTGTAATTAGTGATTAGTAATTAGAGACTGGGGGTTAGAAATTAAGAGTTTGAAAAAGATGGCGTGAATTGAGGTGAAGGATGCGATATATAATCTATTGATTTTTAAGTCTTTATTCTCATTTGAAAAAGTTATTTCCTGGCTCAGTTTCAGCTCTTCTGCATATTAGCGAAGTAGTCGGTAATTGCGGTATTCGCCGGGAAGCCAGCCGGTGAGGTGTTCTACCCACAATTTGAATTTTGATTTGATCGATAGCCGGCGACGGCTGGGATCGAAATCGAACGTCCAGTTTTGGCGTTGGATACGTTCGCGGATAACCGCCGGATGGCTCCCTTTGAACGGTGCCAGGGAATCGATCCCGGAGTAATCGAACGTGCTATTGGTACCCACCCGATCGCGTACCCATTCGTCGGAATGCCAAAGGGCATGGAAACTCCGCTGCTTAGCCTGTTGTTGTTCCGGTGGCTTCACCCAGCCGTAATGATGCACTACGGCATCGACCGGTTTCACCCATAACGGCCGGCCGGATTTCCGAAAACCCTGTGCGTCGCGAAACGAAACGATCGCAGGGTCACGGCGGACGATCCTGACTTCGCGACGATACCAACGCGTAGAATCGCCTACATAGTCGTAGCTCCCATAAAAGTGAAGGTAGCGGAACAGCAATCCTTCCACGCGTGGATCGTCCTTCCACTGCAACATCGCCTGCCGGATCGCCGGATGGTCCCGCTCGTGGATCACTTCATCACCCTGGATATAGAAACACCAATCGGCCTTCGGATTGACGGCAGCAAAAGCCTTGTTGGTCTCCTCGGCGAGTACCCGACCTCCTTCGCGGAGAGCATCATCCCAAACGGTATCCAGGATACGGATCTTATCCGAACCGATCTGTTCGATCAATTCACGCGTATTGTCGTCGGAGCGACCGACTGCCACTACCACCTCGTCACAGAGAGGAAGGATGGACCGGATCGCCTCCACGATCGGGTAGTCGAAGCGGACCGCGTTGCGGATGAACGTGAAACCGCTGACAAACATGGTCAGACTCCCGTATAGTTAAAGGGGGTCACCGCTTTGAGTTCCTTTCGGATGTTATCGCTTACCGGTAACTGGTCGATGAAAGCATGTAACTGCTCCTTTCCGATGCGCTCATTCTTGCGGGTCAGGTCGCGCAACTGTTCGTACGGGTTGGCTACTCCTTCACGGCGCAGTACGGTCTGAATCGCCTCGGCTACCACGGCCCAGTTGTTTTCCAGGTCCGCTTTCAGGGCAGCTTCATTGACCAGCAATTTATCAAGCCCGCGGAGCAGGGACTTAAACGCGATGAGGGAATGCGCGAAGGGAACGCCGACGTTGCGCAACACCGTTGAATCGGTGAGGTCGCGTTGCAGTCGGGAAATCGGGAGCTTAGCTGAGAGATGCTCGAACACCGCATTGGCCATGCCCAGGTTCCCTTCCGAATTTTCAAAATCGATCGGGTTCACCTTATGCGGCATAGCCGACGAGCCCACTTCCCCTTCCTTGATTCGCTGCTTGAAATAATCGAGGGAGATATAGGTCCAGACATCCCGGTTCAGATCGATCAGGATGTTGTTGATCCGCTTCATGCCGTCAAAGAGCGCACACAGATTATCGTAGTGCTCGATCTGGGTGGTGTATTGTTGACGCTCCAGACCGAGACGATTTTTGAGGAACGCGTTCGCGAATACCCGCCAGTCGATCTCCGGATAGGCGACGCAATGCGCGTTGAAGTTGCCGGTAGCTCCGCCGAACTTGGCCGAAGGCGGGATGGCGAACAGTTGTTCACGCTGGTTCTGCAATCGCTCTACGAATACGCGGATCTCTTTTCCCAGGCGGGTCGGCGATGCGGGTTGCCCGTGGGTACGGGAAAGCATGGGAAGTTCCGCCCAATCGGACGAAAGATCGGCCAGTCGTTGGATGATTTTGTCCAGTGCCGGCTGATAGACCTGGAGCAGTGCATCCCGGATGGACATCGGGAAGGCGGTATTGTTCACGTCCTGGGAGGTCAGGCCGAAGTGAACGAACTCGAGAAAGGGGGTGAATCCCCGTTTGTCAAGCTGATCCTTCAGATAATATTCCAGGGCTTTAACATCGTGATTCGTGATCGCTTCCTTTTCCTTGATGATCCGCGCTCCGGCTTCATCAAAGTCCCGATAAATGGAACGGAGTCCGTCCAAATCGAGTTTAGCGGCCGCGGTCAACTGTGGCAAACCGCATTCCACCAATGCGATGAAATACTCAACCTCCACTTGCAGCCGGTAGCGCATCAGCGCCTGCTCAGAGAAAAAAGGGAACAGTTCGTCTACCTGTTTACGGTACCGACCATCGATCGGCGAGATCGCGTTCAGGGGGTTGATTTCCATATGGATGGTAAAGCGCGAAGGTACAAAACGGCCTATCGACGGACAATTCAGGTTTCAACTTACGCTTCAACCCCGATTAATGACGGATCGGGGTTTCCAATGATCGTTTCCACCGGAATTACCGCAGAAACGCCGGGAACGATCCTAGTTTCGCGCTGGTTTTCAAGCCTAAAAAAACTTGCAGGAAACTTTAGGACTGAAAATAGTTTCCATAGTTTTGCCCCGCAAATGGAACAACTGACTGAACCACAGGAATCACGGATCATGGAGGTCTCGCGTGAGCTGTTCTTCCGTCACGGGTTGAAGAGCATTACGATGGACGACATAGCCCAGCAACTGGGCATGTCAAAAAAGACCATTTACCAGCATTATTCCGATAAGGATGCACTAATCATGGCGATGGTTCGTCTACAAACGAACTGCCATGAAAAGGACCTGCTGGATATCCGGAAATCGAGCGAAAACCCGATCCACGAAATTCTGATCGGCATGAATACGTTTGCCGCAACGTTTGCCCGGATCAATCCCACCTTTTTCTTCGATCTGCAGAAGTATCATCCTGCTTGTTGGAAGATGTTCAAGGAATTCAAAGACAAGCAGATGATCGGATTCCTGGAGGATAATTTACGGCGGGGTATTCGGCAGGAGCTCTATCGTAAAGACATCAATGTCAAGATACTTTCCCGCTTGCGCATGAGTGAAGTCGAAATCGGTTTTAACCCGCAGATTTTTCCTCCCGACCTGTTCACCATGCCGGAAGTCCAAGTCAAGATCATGGAACATTTCCTTTATGGAATTGTCAGTCTCAAAGGCTACAAGCTCATCAACCGTTATAAGCAAATCAACGAAGACTAATCCCCCTCCCTCCTTCACTCCCAACCTTATGCAACGCTATTATTCAACCTTCTTTCTGCTGCTGTTGGCCTTCGGCCTTCGGGCGGCAACACCCGACAGTTCATCCGCTTTCTCGGTGAGCCAGGCGATCGAGTACGCCCTCACGCATCAAAAAGATGTACTCAACGCCCAGCTTGACGCTTCCATCGCGAAACAGCAGGTCAACGAGACGATCGGCATCGGTCTTCCGCAGATCAACGGCAAGTTCGATGTGCAAGACTTCGTCAAGATCCCGACCAGCGTGATCCCCGGCGAATTCTTCGGCGAACCAGCCGGCACCTACATTCCGGTACAATTCGGCACACAATGGCAAGCCAATGCCGGCATTTCGGCCAGCCAGCTGCTGTTTGAACCTTCCTATATCATCGGAGTCCAGGCCAGCCGGACCATCAGCGAACTTTCACAAAAGAACGTCAAACGATCACGGATCGAGACCGCCGTCGCCGTTTACAAGGCCTACTACAACCATCTGCTCATGCTTGAGCGCAAGAAGGTGATCGATGCCAATGTTGAACGCGTGCGTACCCTGCGGGACAATACCAAGGCGCTCTATGACAACGGCTTTGTAGAGAAAACGGATGCCGATCGGATCGAAGTAACGTACAACAACCTCACCAGTGAGCAGGAAAAATTCAACCGGCTGCTGGTGGTGACGGAGCAGGTCCTCAAGTTTCAAATGGGGATGGACATCCAGCAACCCGTCACGCTGACCGACCGTCTGGATATTGAAGAAGTCAAGAAGCAGGGCGCAGTCAATGATAATGTCGACCCGGCAAAGCGTATCGAATACGGCATCCTGCAAACCCAGATGCGCCTGCAGGAATACAATGTGAAACGCTACCAGTCCGGCTATCTGCCCAGCCTTGTAGCGTACGGATCCCTGAGTGCAGCCGCGCTACGGACCGAGTTCACCATCTTCAATCCGGATTACCGGTGGTATCCTACCGGTATCATCGGCGCAACGCTGAACGTTCCGATTTTCGACGGACTCCAAAAGCGAGCTAAGATCAGGCAGGAGAAATACAGCCTGCAAAAGATCCAGAACGAGATCAAAACCTTCGATCAGGCGGTACGCCTTGAATCGAACAGCAACCGGGCCGCTCTCCTCGACGCACAAAACGCATTGTCTGTACAGGAAAAGAACCTTCAATTGGCAAACGATGTAGTACGCTCGACGCGTCTGAAGTACGAACAAGGCGTCGGTTCCAACCTGGAGGTCATTGACGCGGAAACAACGCTCAAGGAAGCACAGGCCAACTATTACAATGCGATCTATGACGCCATTGTCGCCAAGATCAATCTTGACAAAGCTCTCGGAAATCTTCAATACTAATCCCTCTCACCTATTCCCTATATGAAAAAGTCCTCCCTCCATTCAACTGTCATCCTGACGACCCTCACCATCGTGCTCTATGCCTGTGGTAGCGGTAGCGATAAGCATGCCGAGTTGGAAAAGCTCAAAAAAGAACAGGCTACCCTTAAGGAAAAGATCACCGCACTGGAAGCGGAGATCGCGCAATCAGACACCAGCAAGAACGATGAAAAGTCGAAGCTGGTGGCGATCAAGGAAATGAAGCCCGAAACGTTCAAGCACTACATTGAGATCCAGGCCAAGGTAGACGGCGATGAAGACGTAATCGTCTCGCCCGAAAGCATGGGGAATATCACCAGCCTTCAGGTACAAGCAGGTGATCGTGTTGTAAAAGGTCAGTTACTCGCCACGATCGACGATCGCATGATCCGCCAGGGAGTTGCCGAAGCCCAGACACAACTGGACCTGGCCACCCAGGTTTTCAATCGCCAGAAAAACCTTTGGGACCAGAAGATCGGATCCGAGATCCAGTTCCTGCAAGCCAAGACAAATAAAGAAGCGCTTGAAAAGCGAGTCGCCAGTCTTCAGGAACAACTCGAGATGACGCGGATCAAGTCGCCCATCAACGGTACAGTCGACCAGGTCGATATCAAGATCGGGCAGGCAGTTGCGCCCGGCATGCCGGCTTTCCGGGTCGTCAATCTGAATGCACTCAAAGTCACGGGTGAAGTTGCCGAATCCTTTATCAGCAAGGTGAATCGGGGTAATGAAACCATTATTTCGATTCCTGACATGGGCAAAGAGATCAATACCAAACTCGATTATGCCGGACGCGCGATCAATACGCTGAACAGGACCTTCAACGTAGAAGTCCGCCTGAGTCCGAAGGACGGGGAACTCCATCCGAACATGGTTGCCGTCATGAAGATCGTCGATTACACCGCCTCCTCCACGTTTGTCGTTCCCATAGCGGCCATCCAGAAGTCGAGCGATGGCGAATATGTATTCGTTGCCGTACAAGAAGGCGGAAGGTTAATAGCCAAACGCAAGAAAGTATCCGCCGGCATGATCTATAACGGCATGATCGAAGTACGTGAAGGTCTTGCGGAAGGCGACCAGGTTGTCACCGCGGGTTTCCAAAGCATCATCGAAGGCGATCCGATCCGACTCTGATCGTACTAATTCCTACTTCCTCCCCACCCTTTTACCCCTTCGACAATGAAAGAAGAAATCCAAAAGGAATTCAAGCCCTCCAGTTGGGCCATCAATAACAGGGTCGCGACCTTCATCATCACGCTGATCCTGGCCATCTCGGGCCTCGTCGCCTATCAGAACCTTCCAAAGGAAAGTTTCCCGGACATCACGCTGCCCAACATCTATGTCAGCGTGATTTATCCCGGCACTTCTCCCAAGGACATGGAAAACCTGATCGTCCGCCCGATCGAGAAAGAATGCAAGAGTATCGCCGGCGTTAAGAAGGTAAAGAGCAATTCGCTGCAGGACTATTGCAACGTCATCATCGAGTTCAACTCCGACGTTAACACCGACGATGCCAAGCAAAAGGTCAAGGACGCTGTAGATCGCGCCAAAAAGGACCTTCCAAAGGATCTCAAGAACGATCCGGAGATCATGGACATCAACTTCGCGGACCTCCCGGTCATGCAGGTGAACATCAGCGGCGACTACGACCTTGCCAAATTGAAGCGTTTTGCCGACGACGCGAAGGACCGGCTCGAAAGCCTGAAAGAGATCAAGAAAGTGGATATCATCGGCGCACTGGAACGCGAGATCCAGATCAACGTCGACATGATGAAGATGCAAGCCAATGGGCTTACGATGGGCGATATCGCGCGTGCCGTTCAAACGGAGAACCTGACGATCCCCGGCGGTTCAGCCAGGATCGGCAGTACCCGCCGATCGATCAGCGTTTCAGGTGAATTCAAGAATGTCGATCAGCTCAACAACCTGGTCATCAACTCCATTCAGGGAAAGTCCGTTTACCTCAAGGACGTAGCCCATGTAGTGGACAGTTATAAGGAGCAACAAAGCTACGCACGCCTGGACCACCAGAACGTGATCACGTTGAATATCGTCAAGCGAAAGGGTGAAAACCTGATCGAGACGTCCGACAAGATCGTCGCTCTGATGGATGAGATGCGCGCGAACGAGTGGCCGAAGGACCTCAAAGTCACCCTGACGGGTGACCAAAGCGAACAGACCCGCCTGACGCTTCACGATCTGATCAACACCATCATCATCGGATTTGTGTTGGTGTTCCTGATCCTGATGTTCTTCATGGGAACCACCAACGCGTTCTTCGTAGCGCTTTCGGTTCCCCTATCCATGGCGCTGGCCTTCCTGGTCATGCCGACCATCGGGTTTACCCTGAACATGATCGTGCTCTTCTCGTTCCTACTGGCGCTGGGAATCGTAGTGGACGACGCCATTGTGGTGATTGAAAACACCCACCGGATCTTTGCCAACGGCAAGCGACCGATCGTGGAAGCAGCGAAGCTCGCGGCCGGCGAGGTATTCCTACCCGTGTTATCGGGTACGCTGACCACCCTGGCCCCCTTCTTCCCGTTGCTTTTCTGGAAAGGAGTGATCGGAAAATTCATGTTCTTCCTACCCGTCACCCTGATCGTAACCCTGACGGCCTCACTGCTGGTAGCGTATATCATCAACCCCGTGTTTGCGGTACAATTCATGAAGCCGCACAAAGACCACGATCCTGAACGTGACAAAAAGAGCATGCGGTCTTCCCTGCTGCTTTTAGGCGCCGCCATTCTGATCGGTTACATGATCGACTTCGGCACCGGCAACTTCGCGGTGCTTGCACTCATCCTTTGGCTGGTCAACCACTACTGGTTACGACACGTTATCCGCCGGTTCCAGGAAAATACCTGGCCACGCTTCCAGATGCGTTACCGCCGGTTCCTGACCTGGTGCCTCCACCGCCCGTGGCAGATGATGTTCTCCACGCTTGGCCTCTTTATCCTGTCCATCGTTTTCCTGACCGTACGCAACGGCGGTGTTAGCTTCTTCCCGGTAGCCGATCCGAACTTCGTGTATGTCTACACCAGTCTTCCGGTCGGTACCGACCAGGCATATACAGACTCAGTCACGCGTGTCCTTGAAGAGAAGGTGTACAAAGCAATCGACTGGCCGAACCCGATGGTGAAGTCGGTCATCAGTAACGTGACCGTTGCCGTCACCGACCCGCAGGATGAAGATCAGGGAGATTACCCGAACAAGAGCAAGATCTCCGTCGCGTTTGTCGAGTTTGGAAAACGCGATGGAAAATCGACCCGAGATTATCTTGACAAGATCCGGGAGGCCATCAAAGGATTTCCTGGTGCAGAAATCACCGTTGCCCAGGAACAAGGCGGCCCTCCGGTCGGAAAACCGATCAACATTGAAGTCAGCGGCGACAACTACGAGGACCTCGTAACTTCCAGTAAATCGCTGAAGCGTTACCTGGATTCGTTGAAGATCGAAGGCGTGGAAGAACTGCGCAGCGACCTGCAGGACCAGAAGCCGCAATTGGTCTTCAGCATCGACCGGGAACGGGCGAACCGGGAAGGCATTTCCACCTATGCGATTGGAAACGAGATCTATCTTGGCGTACTGGGAACCGACATATCGAAGTACCGTGACAACAATGACGACTACAACATCGTCATCAAGTACCAGGACAATCAACGCTACAACATCGACATGTTGCGTAACCTGAAGATCCTGTATCGGGACATGAACATGGGCGGTATGATCCGCAATGTTCCGGTATCGGCGTTCGCGGATGTGAAGTACTCGGATACCTACGGCGTGATCAAGCGGAAGAATCAAAAACGCGTAGTGACCATCGCATCGAATGTCCTGACCGGATACAACGAAAACGCGGTCGTCCAGGATGTCCAAAAGGCCATGCGCGACTTTTCCGCTCCGGAAGGAGTTAGTATCCAGATGACCGGCTCCCAGGAGGAGCAAGCCGAGACCTCCGCCTTCCTGGGATGGGCGATGATGACAGCGATGTTGCTCATCATCCTGATCCTGGTGTTGCAGTTCAACTCGATCAGCAAGCCGGTGATCATCCTCATCGAGATCCTCTTCAGTATCATCGGGGTCTTTCTCGGATTTTCCATCTTCAAGATGGAATTCTCAATCGTCATGAGCGGTGTGGGGATCATCGCACTGGCTGGTATTGTGGTCCGAAACGGCATCCTGCTGGTCGAATTCACCGACCTGCTCCGGTCGATGGGAGTTCCGACCTTTGATGCCATCGTGGAAGCCGGCAAAACCCGTATGACACCGGTTATCCTGACCGCTTTCGCCACGATTCTCGGATTGATCCCATTGGCAGTCGGTTTGAACATCGACTTCTCCCGGATGTTCTCCGAATTCAATCCTCACATCTACTTCGGAGGCGATAACACCGCTTTCTGGGGCCCGCTGTCGTGGACGATGATCTTTGGACTCGGTTTTGGCACCTTCCTGACCCTGATCATGGTACCGGTCATGTACCTGCTCAGCATCCGGATGAAAAACCAGTTACGCAAGTGGAGAAAACAGCCGATCGACAACGGTGTAGCGCCGAAGCCGGTTGAAGAGCTGATCGAAGCACATATCTGATGAAAACCTACACGGCCGGTCGCGACACGCGTCCGGCCGTTTCTTCAACATCCCATGAAACAACTGCTCAATCTGACACTGATCATTCTGCTGGCAGGGTGTAACCGAAGCGGACAGGAGACACAACCGGTTCGGAAGGAAATCACCCAGGCGGTTTATGCGTCGGGGAAGCTCTACCCGATCGGTCACTACACAGTCTTCAGCAAAATACCGGGATATGTTGAACGCGTATTTGTCACAGCCGGTCAATCGGTGCATCGCGGAGATCCATTGGTTTCGGTTCGTAACGAAACCAATGAGATGAACCTGGAGAGCGCCCGCAACCTGGTGGAGCTTGCAAAGTTGCAGGCCAGCCAGCATGGCCCGGTGCTTTCAGGACTGGACCAGGAGGTACGTGCGGCAAAAGCACGCTATCTGCTCGACAGTACGAATGCCACACGCACAGCATCCTTGTGGCAACAACAAGCCACGAGTCGGCAGCAACTGGACCAGGCACAGACACAATTCGAGCTTTCAAAAAGTCAGTACCAACGCGCAAAGGAGAATTATACGAGCAACCGGGAGCGACTGGAAGTCGAATACCGAAACGCCGTGAATCAGCTGGAGGCGCTGACCGCGAATCGATCGGAGTACCGTATCCTGTCGGTCCTAGACGGGAAGGTATATGATGTCATTCCGGAGGTTGGCGACCTGGTCAACGCCCAGACGCCCCTGGTTGAGATCGGTGACTCTTCGCGCTTCGAAGTCGAACTTGCCGTTGATGAAACCGATATCGCGTTATTGCATACCGGGCAACCGGTTGTATATGCCATTGACGCATATCGGGATTCCGTATTCCACGGTGTCATCTCTGAAATCATTCCGCGGGTCAACGTGCTGACGAAGAGCAGCCGTGTTAAAGCGACTTTCAATCTTTCACCGGGGGTCCAATTATATACGGGCATGTCGGCGGAAGCCAACATCCTCATTTCCGAAAAGAAGAATGCACTGGTCATACCGAAAGAATTCGTGCGCAACGGAAACCAGGTTCGGCTGAAAGGCGAAGACCAACCCAGGACCATCCGTAAGGGCATTGAAGACCTGCAATTCATCGAAGTCCTCGAGGGTCTTTCGGAGCAAGATATCCTAGTCAAATAACGATCCGGACTCGTATGCGAAACCCCATCTGGAAGATCGCTACCACGCACCTGCTTGCGAAAAAGCGCCAGACGCTGGTCGCAACGCTTGGCGTGACCTTCGGGATCATGATCTTCATTTTTCAGGCGGGGCTGATCACCGGTTTTCAAGCCGTATTCATCGAAGAGACGGTCAACTCGACCGCCAACATTCACATATTCAATGAGCCGGATAAGGACCGACCGAGCATCATCCAGCGGATGCTCGGAGCAGAACCGGAACGATGGATCGTCGTCCGAAACCAGAAGCCCAAGGACGAACTCAACAAGATCCGGAATGGGTTTCAGATCATCGAAGCATTGGAACGACATCCCGACGTATCCGGGGTCTCCCCCTTCCTCGGCGCGCAAGCCATCCTACGTGCGGGCATCGTGCAGTACGGCGGCAGGCTTGCCGGAGTCGACATTGAAAAAGAGGATATCAACTTCCGGGTCAGCGATTATATGATCCAGGGCGATGTAAGTCGCTTGAAATCGACCAACAACGGCATCATCCTCGGAGACGGTCTGGCCGACAAGCTTGGCGTAAAGATGAACGACAACCTCACCGTGCTGACGCCGAATGGGAATTCGCTGGAGATGAAAGTCGTTGGCATCAACCACACCGGACTCACGGAAGTCGACAAGAACCGGGCATACATCAGCATCCGGAATGCGCAACGGTTGCTGGAGGTCGACAATTCCTATATCACGGACATCAACATCAAATTAAAGAACATCGATAAAGCGGAAGCGCTTGCCCGGGAATTCGAACGCAAGTTCGGCTACAAGGCGGAAGACTGGAAAACCGCGAATGCCAGCATCTTCTCGGTATTCAAGATCCAGAACATGGTCACTTTCCTGATCATCGCCTCCATTCTGATCGTATCGGGTTTCGGCATATTTAATATTCTGATGATGATCATCTATGAGAAGATGCCGGACATCGCGATCCTGAAAGCCATCGGCTACAAGGACCGGGACATACGCCGATTGTTCCTGATCGAATCGCTCGTGATTGGCGTCATCGGTGGTTTGATGGGGTTGATCATGGGCTTCCTGCTCTCCCGCTTCGTCGGCAGTATACGAATGGATGTCAAGGGTTTCGTCTCGATGGAATATCTCCGGTTCAACGATTCCCCCGGATTCTATGTATTCGCGTTCATCTTCGCGCTGATCGCCACTTCACTCGCCGGTTATTTTCCCGCCCGGAAAGCGTCCAAAGTGGACCCGATCGATATCATACGTTCCAAATGATGGTGGCCGTAACTCCGTATATTCTCGAGACCCGGCGACTCTGCAAATCGTACCACGATCCGGTAGAGTTTCAGGCCTTGAAAAATATCGACCTGGGCATCCGCCCTGGCGAATTCATTTCAATCGTGGGCGCCAGTGGGAGTGGGAAGTCGACCTTGCTGTACGTCATCAGCACACTGGATACCGACTACAGCGGCGAGATCCTGCTCAACGGCGTTCACCTGGACAAGCTGACTCCCAATCAGCAGGCGGAAATCCGGAATGAGAAGATCGGATTCGTCTTCCAGTTTCATTACCTGCTTCCCGAATTTACGGTACTGGAAAACGTCATGCTTCCCGCATTGAAGCTGAACAGGAAATCCCTGGAACAAATCGAAGCGGATGCAATGAAAAAGCTGGATATGTTGGGTTTGTCGGATCAGGCGCTCAAGCGCGCCAATAAGCTATCGGGTGGACAGCAGCAGCGCGCAGCCATTGCGCGGGCCCTGATCAACGATCCAGCGATCGTATTTGGCGACGAGCCCACGGGCAACCTGGACTCGAAGAACTCGCAACTTGTCATCGACATTTTCAAAGACCTGAAACGGTCCTTGAACCAGACCATCTGCATTGTGACACACGACATGCAGCTTGCCGCTCAGACGGATCGCACCATTACCCTGCATGACGGAGAGATCGTACCTTCGCCGGTAACCGCATGAACAAACCGGTCCGCATATCGCTGGTATCTTACCTGAACAGTCGCCCGTTCCTCTATGGTTTGCGCCATTCCACCCTTGCGCGTTCCATCGAACTTCAACTGGACAATCCGGCCGTCTGCGCCGACAAACTTACTCAGGGAAGCGTGGACATCGGATTGGTTCCGGCAGCCATTTTGCCAAAGCTACCGGATTATCAGATCGTCAGTGAATATTGCATTGGAGCTTTTGGGCCGGTTGAATCGGTACTCCTGGTTTCCGACGTTCCGCTGGAATCCATTTCCTCCGTCTTGCTGGATTACCAATCGCGCACCTCCGTATCGCTCGTGAGGATCCTTGCGGAACAGTTGTGGCACATCACCCCTGAATGGCATCCTGCCACTCCCGGCTTCGAAGAAAAAATTGCCGGCAGTCAGGCCGCCGTCATCATTGGAGACCGCGCTTTTAAAGCTGCAAGATCACATCCATACGTTTACGATCTGGCTGAAGCATGGACTGAATTAACCGGGAAGCCCTTTGTCTTTGCCGTATGGGCCAGTCGCACCCGGCTGGATGCGGAGTTCATTTCCGCATTCAACGCGGCATTATCCTTCGGTTTGTCCCATCTGGATCAGGTAGTAAGTGCCGAAACCGAAACGGCACTATCTCCTGAGGCGCTACGGAAGTATCTGACTCATTCCATCCGGTTCAATTTCGATTCAGCCGCCCAGGAGGGCCTGGCTGAATTTCTACATCGACAATCGGTTTCGCTCGTCTGATTTCTTAAATAAGAAAGGCCGCTCAGAGGAGCGGCCTTTCTTATTTACGGTAATTCAGAAAATCAACGGGAAACGCTAACGCGTACCGTTTTTGAAAACTCGGCATTACCGACATTCATCAGGTAAATTCCGTTTGGAAGGCTGCTAAGGTCAAGCGAATGCACCTGGCCGGAAGGTTGGTTGAGCACTTGTGTATAGACGATCTTTCCCAGCGCATCCACGACCCGTACAACAGCCTGATCTCCGATCGGACGCGTAAGGAACATGTCGAGGTTGATCACACCATTCGTAGGATTGGGGTAAACGCTGAACGAGAAGTTCTCCGGACCGTCCTGTATGGAATTAGCGGATTCACAACGCGTAGAAACCAGCAAGGAGCTGTAGAACGTGTTCATGGCGGTCGTCATGCGGGTTACCTGACCTGTGGTGAACATATTGAGACAATCGTCATCGGAATAATCCATATAGTTCATGAACATAACCCCGTTTCCGCTCGGGGTGCAGGCGTCCGTGTGCGGGAAGGTGCGGCAACCATAGGTTTCCCCAGCCTGGTTGGGAGTATCGGCAACGTAATCGGTACCGCCGCAGCTACCACCGTCGTCGCCCCAGATGTGGTTCAGACGAAAAGCGTGACCAACTTCATGGGTACAGGTACGTCCCTGATCGTACGGAGCGGCAACCAAGCCAACTCGTCCGAAAGCAGAATATGTAATCACGACGCCATAGGTATCGGTATGTGAAGCAGCCGGAAATTCCGCATAACCGAGGATACCACCACCGAGGCTACAAACCCAGATGTTGAAATACACATCCGTGTCCCAAGCATCCATTCCGCCGGTCGAGTATGCCTTTACCAGGTCATTCGTGGAGAAGGTATTGACCGTTGTCTGACGGCGCTCGATGCCGGTAGTTGGATTACCGTTAGGATCGGTTTGAGCGAGACAAAAGCGAAACTGGGAACCGGAAGCAGCCGCCCGGAAAGGAGCCGGAGTGACATTCGTATCGGCGTTGAGACGGGCGAAGTCTTCGTTCAACACATCAATCTGGGATTCAACCTGCGCATCGGAAATATTCTGTCCGACGGTGCGATAAACAACGTGCACGACGCAAGGAATCGTCACAATCGAGTTGGAAGAAGATGATCGATTGTTAGCCAGGTTGGCAATCGCGCGTTGCAATGTCTGCTCGTCCATTTCGAACTGGCGCGCATAAGCCGGATCAGCGGCCATCTTGGCATTCATATAGTCCGTTGTGTTGCAGCGGATGGGGTGCGCATTTCCGGTTTGTCCGTTTGACGAACCGACATAAAGAGTGCCTGCCAGCAGCAGGCCTGCGAGTACAAGATTTTTCATGTAATAGTTGATGGTTGGCAAGTATTTAACAAATATACGGAATCGGCTTATAAGGTGGGTGAAGCTAGCCGTAAGCTCTAAGAATCAGGCCTTCTTTATACCCGTTTTTTCAAAGAAATCAGAAGATGACCATTCGGTGACCGAACCGGGTTTCCATTCCGGCAATTCCAACTTACCCACGGCTACCCGAATCAGGCGAAGGGTCGGGTAGCCGACTGCTGCCGTCATCTTTCGAACCTGTCTGTTTTTTCCCTCCGTTAACGTCAGCGAGATCCAGGATGTCGGAATGGATTTACGAAAACGCACCGGCGGTGTCCGATCAGGTAGATTGGCTGGCGGGTCGATCAACTCGACCAGTGCCGGGCGTGTTCGAAATTCCTTCCCATCAATACTGATGATAACGCCATTGGAGAGCTTTTCGCAGTCTGACACACCCATGCTGCCTTCCACTTGTACCCAATAGGTCCGGGGGTGTGCATTTCGGGGGTCGAGCAGGCGTTGATTCACAGAGGCATCGTTGGTCAGCAGTAACAAGCCTTCGCTGTCGCGATCCAGCCTACCCAAGGGGTAGCAATCCGAAGGAAAACGGAAATCCAGGTGAGCCAAACCCGGGTTGCCTCCCTCATCGGTGAACTGCGACAACATCCCGTAAGGCTTGTAAATGCTGAAATACCGCCAGCGTTGTGTCATATGTTTGAAGGAACGTCAGGATTCCGCCAGGGTTGCAGTGTGGGTTGAAGAAATTGTGGTTAACTTTAGGGTGCGAATCATTGTTAAGCAGATCTGCGTATCAACTGTTGGAGCATTTCTTTGCTTCAGTTTAAATCTACTTAAGTTCAAATGCGATCAATCTCCCCCTTCGTTGCGAGTGTAATTGCAGTAATTTTTGTGCTTTCTTCCTCTTCATGTAAAAAGGAAGACAAGTGCATTGCGGGTACCGGTGGCAACCTGACCATTGTCGCCAAGCTTCGCCACCATGGGACGCTGATCCCGAATGATTCATTGAAACCGGATACCGTCTGGATAAAATTCAACGCAAAGGATTGGGGCGGTGCGCCAAGCGGATATGACATGCGGGTCATCGGTGAATTTCCCGAAGACCATGTCCATCTATCCGGTTTGAAGTGTGGAGACTACTATTTTTACGCCTCCGGTTGGGACACCTCGATCGTTCAGTTGGTGAAGGGCGGCATCCCCTTCTCCACCGATCAGGAAAGCGGTGAAATTGTTTTGGATATTCCTGTAACGGAAGATTAAACCGAGGTTGTGCGGTTCACTCTCGCCATCGCTATGCTTTTCCTGCTCCAGTTTC
>ERZ724526.373-NODE-373-length-26471-cov-6.372880_pt1 | contig 26471 bp, 21 predicted proteins | sample MGYA00376059_ERZ724526 | MGnify/ENA primary metagenome ERZ724526 (study PRJEB28724, sample SAMN07190883) | activated sludge metagenome | isolation source: activated sludge of sewage treatment plant in Hong Hong | place: Hong Kong | collected 2016-03-17 ...
TCTCCGCCAGCAGAGGAATTGCGATGTGGGGTGCTGGAGGGTAGGTGAATTACGACGAGGAAGAAGATCGATATTCGGACTGATGGCTTTCTGCAGGCCGTTGACTGGGCTGATAAGTGAGCATGCACCGTCCTCCCATAATCATAATTAGGAAATTGACTAGACTGCTTGCTAAGACAAGGATGAGGACAACCAGGCGAGGAGATCCTTGGCTGGCTTCCTGAACGACCGTGGCGAGGTCGAGTGCGAGGGCAATAGTGCTGTATATGACCGCTCCCATCACGGCCCACGGCTGACGGATGAAGATCAGTCCCCCGAGCAGCAGCGCGGGTAAAACGAATAGAAACCCGACTAAGATGCCGTCTTTGATCGTCGAGAGAGGGGAGCCTGATTCAACTCCAAAGAGAATACCCTCAAGGACAATGAGAACACTCAACAGGACGACGATGGGACGCGCATGGAGCATAGCGGTACTATAACGGTGGCATATCCCTCTCGCAAGCTATCAGATTCCGCCCATATCTTAGTGCCGGGTCATCATCAAAGATAATGATCGATCCTCGGGGTACGCTGGGCAAGGTCAATGACGGCTACCTTCCCCATCCTTCGAGGGGACCACCAGGTCCGTTGAGTCATTTACCCTAGATCCGTATTCACGTGAAAATCCGCCTCCATTAGGGAGGCACACGTGGCCCATTACACATCTCACGTACGAGTTCAACATCGGGGAGCCAGAGCATGGTGGCCCGCAACAGTCACCTCGCAGCGCTCTCTTGCCATCGGGCGATCGTTACCCCTGCTGCTGTGCTTGATGGTAGCGGTGAGTTGCCTGCCGGGCCTTGCTTTGGCGGAAGTGTATGACTTTCCGGCTCGGGGCCATAGGGGCGGGGCCATCGCTGACCCAGTGGTACAAAGGCCAGCCGACCATTCGTCGGTACTAGCGGCAGGATTTGGTTTTCAGGCAGCAGGATCGTCCCTCATAACGGTCCGAACCTATGATGTTCAGACAGGCGCCATTCTTTCAGAGGATTCATTTGACGTGAACGTGAAGGAAGAGGGCGCCGCTGAAAGCGATGGGAGCAAGGGGCGTATTTTCGCCGGAGGAATCGGTGCCGACAGTCAGGGAAAGTCTGGGTTTATGCTGAGAGTATATGATGCGGAGACAGGAAGATTTCTCTGGGAAGGGCAATTGAACTTGCTCAAAGTGAACGAAGAGGGACCGAGTAAAGTGAAGGCGGTGATTGCTCCCAAACCTGCTGTCGTAATACCTGCCTCAGATCGCCCTCCTCAAGTCTTCCAAACGTTTTTCTCCGTGCGAGCAGTCAATCCTCTTACCGGGAGGCTTGTTTGGCAGGATCAATTTACTCCAGGCACTAGAAAACGACCGGGCAGTGCAGGGGTGTCATGTAAGAGGTGCTCGGTGAGCCCTGTCAATGAGCCTATCGGACACATTTTTGACTTGGTTGTGCGAACCTACGATCGCACATCAGGCCTGCTGTTGTGGGAGGATTCGTTCGAGGAAATCGATCGAATTGATGAGTCTGATTCCGCGCCGGAGACAAGTGCCTATCCACAGGCAATACCATTTTGGCATCCGGGGGTTGCGGACAAAACCCCCATGTACAAAGTGACCCTCCGCTGACGGTTACGATTTGGGCGTGGATAAGGTGGCGCCCATGCTCTCCACCCACTGTTGCTGGAAATGGTCGTAGGAGAGCAGCAGGCGGTCCTGCATGGCAGCGGCGATTGTCTGGCGCGCCTTCAAGTGAAGAAGTAACTCATGAACCTTGTGCATGCCGAATCGTTCAATAAGGTAGTGGGTAGCGGCATTGGCTTCCATGTATGCGGCGCCCACCTTTTCGGCCGATAAGTTTTCCCAGCCCTCCTCAAGAGCCGCCAGGGGGATCAAGATATGTTCCCCCGGAGGCATGTTTGCGACCTCCTGCCAGGAATCATTGGCCAGCTGCATAGCCAACCCTTCATTGAGCCAGGTGGGTATGGCTCCACCGGTTGCTCCCAGTTCCTCATGAATCAGTGCATGAACAAATTCATGACGGAGAACGCGTGTCAGCCAGGCGCGATCTGTCGTAGCGCCTTGACTGGGGATTTGGATGCGCCCCAGAACAGGGTCGAACAAGCCATCCGCCCACACGGGGCTGCCGGTGGATCCCTGAAACTGAGTCTTGGTGTGCAGCACCACCATAATAGGTTTCGACGGAAAGAAATTGAACTTCTGGCCGATGTCTCGATACGCCGCCTCGAGAATATCCAGCACGGTTGTCCAGGTCTCCGGATCCTCACTGCCGTCATACTTGACCGTAAAATGGACGCTGTTACGCGTTGAAAACTTCTCTTCTACCTTTTCCGCGCGATGGACCTTAGCCGTCACGACTTTCACATAAGACTGCAGCCCTGGATCCTTTTTTATGCGATCCATTGCCTGTGCGAGATGTTTGGCCGCTTCCGACAAGCGATCTTTTTCCTGGAGGAGGTCCGCCAGCGCCACATGCGGGAACGGCTCATCCGGAGATAGGGTCAGCACCTTTTTCAAGAATTCTTCCGTCAGCGCTGGATCCCGCAGACCCCAGTAGGCATGGGCAAGGTTGAGATGGGCCACCGGGTTTTGGGGGTCCAGCATCACCGCCTTCTTAAAGGCTTTGACGGAGGTTTCAGTTCCGCCGGCGTTTTCTTGGAGAATACCGAGGTTATTCCACAAGATGGCCACATGGCGTTTTGTGGCCGACTCAGAAAGAATGGACGAGGGGAGTTCTTCGAGTTTCGTTTGTGCCGATGCAATATTGTGTTTCTCAAGCTCGTCGTGAATGGTGCCGAGCAGTTCGGAGTGCCGAGGGACGGGAATGCTGACGGGATCAATGGTTCTGGATCGTTTCATTTCCGGTAGCACCGCTTGTTGCGGCGGCGCCACAGGACCTTTGGATCCGACGACATCTTCTGTAATGACTTGAGGTGGCGGCGCTGGCATCTCGTGGAAATAGTGCGGCTTAAGCCAGGACTGATAGAAAATGAAGATAGCAATGAGAATGGCCAACGGCCCGAGAATATGCTTGATATTGCGTCGATACATAGGTGTCCTTCCGTGAGTCCTACACGAAGTTACTCTAGCATCGAGATAGTGGACGACCAAGGAAAGTCGCAAAAGCCGGCGAATGGTGGTCACGGGAGGGTGTGTTCGTCATCGCCGGTCCTTCATTGAGCAGGCAGGCAGCCTATGGTACGATCCCGCCTAGGATGCCACGTCCTGATTCTTCTGATCCCCATGAGTCTTTCCGGTCATTCCTGCAGCGAGTGGCAAGACCCATTGAATTTGCTTGCCGTGATGCCTATGCCCACCTTCCGACAGTAAAAAATCTTGACCGTTTTGTGTCGGAACAGGTCATTGGCGCGCTCGGTGAGCGACTTCACCCGCGCGCGCTTGAGATTGAGCTGCTCTCCTTACGCAATCTGTTCGTCGATTTTCATGCCGGCCTCACGGCTGCCGAACAGCAGCATCGATTGACGCAGGCCCTCCAGCTCCTTCGCCGGCTCCAAGAGGAGTCGCCGATGGTGCATCCGCCTGCCGATCTTCTGGAGGGAGGGGAGCTGGTTCACACTCCCGCGAATATTAATTCCAGACAGCTGTCTGTAGAGTCATCGATTCAGTTCGCGAAGGGTGTTGGTCCGAAGCGCACCCTGCTCTTGAAACGTCTCGGCATCCAGACGATCGAAGAAGCACTCTGGACTTTGCCATGGCGGTATGATGATCGATCGACCATCACGCCGATTGCTAAGCTGATGTTGGCGGAGACCGTCTGTATCTGTGGGGTGATCACTCGAACGGAAGCTTCGCGCGCACGCTCTCGCCGGTTGTCGATTCTGGACGTCGCTGTTCAGGATGCAACCGGAACGGTGCACGCGGTGTTCTTTAATCAATCCTATCTGGAAGACGTGTTGAAGGACGGGGCACGGGTCATGATGGCCGGGCGTGTGGTTGCCGGTCGGCGAGGATGGACGGATCTTCGGCTGGAGCCGACACAATTTGAGATATTAAGCGGTCAGGAAGATGAATTGCTCCACGTCGGACGCATCGTCCCGATTTACCATGAGACGAAGGGCTGGACCTCTCGCCAGATGCGCGTCTTAATGCAGGGGTTACTGGCCGGTCGCGCTGCGGAGCTGGCGGAGGTTTTGCCGTTGTCCATTCGCGCACGCCACCGGTTGCTGCCAATTGGCGAGGCTATTCAGCAGGTACATTTCCCGCCGCCGCAAACCGACCTGGCTGCGCTTGACCGCGGGGTAACGGCTGCCCATCGCCGATTGGCCTTCGAGGAATTGTTTCTGCTTCAGACGGCCATGGTGTTGAGGCAACAGCAGGTGAAGGACGAAGAGAAACCGTTTCGATTCAGTCCTCATGTGCCGGAACTCAAAAAACTGTCGCAGATTTTGCCCTTCTCACTGACGGCTGCACAGGAACGGGTATGGCGAGAGATTCAAGCCGATATGGCGACCTCGCGGCCCATGAATCGTCTGGTGCAGGGGGATGTGGGGTGTGGAAAAACGGTCGTGGCGTTGCATGCCCTGGTGATGGCCTGTGGCTCCGGTTGTCAAACAGCGCTGATGGCTCCCACCGAAATTCTGGCTGAACAGCACTATCTGAATCTCAGGCCTCTCCTAGAGGCGGTTGGTTTCAAGGCCGTGTTGCTCACGAGCGGGGGGAAGGCCAAAGATCGCCAGGCTGTCTTCACGCAGTTGGCATCGGGGGAAGCGCAGGTGGCCATCGGCACCCATGCGCTGATTCAGAAGAACGTCGCATTCGACAAGCTGGGGTTGGTGGTAGTGGACGAGCAGCATAAGTTTGGTGTGCTGCAGCGAAAGTCGCTGCTCGACAAGGGATATCGACCGGATGTGCTGGTGATGACGGCCACGCCGATTCCCCGCACCTTGGCGATGACTGTCTATGGCGATCTGGATGTTTCAGTCATCGATATGTTGCCACCGGGCCGCAAGCCGGTGCGGACCATGCTCTACTCGGAAGGTCAGCGCCACAAAACTTGGCAGCTGGTGAGCGATGAGCTGAAGGCGGGACGGCAAGCGTATATCATCTATCCGCTGGTAGAAGAGTCCGAGAAGATTGATCTCAAAGCGGCGATACAGGGAGCGGAACAGTTGCAGCGCGACATCTTTCCGCAGGCGCAGATCGGCTTGTTGCACGGGAAGATGCCGTCGTCTGAAAAAGAGCGTACGATGGCAGCCTTCAAGGCCGGCACAATACAGATTTTGGTCGCGACGACGGTCATTGAAGTGGGGGTGGACGTGTCCAACGCCACCGTCATGGTCATCGAACATGCCGAACGATTCGGACTGGCCCAACTCCATCAATTGCGCGGACGAGTAGGACGAGGGGCGCATCAATCCTTGTGTATCCTCATGGCGTCCTATCTCCCGCGAGAGTCCAGACCGAAGGTGAGTGCCGAAGGAAAGCCTGAGGCCGATGCCTCCAATGCCCAGCAACGCTTGTCCGCGCTGGTGAAATCACACGACGGGTTTGTCATTGCGGAAGAAGATCTTCGCATCAGGGGGCCCGGCGAGTTCTTGGGATTGCGGCAATGGGGACTGCCGGAGTTTCGGGCAGCCAATCTCGTTCGTGATACACACTTGTTGGAGCTGGCGAGACAAGAAGCGTTCGCGATGGTAACCCAGGATCCGGGCCTGGCGTTGCCCCAGCATCAGGCGGTCAAGGCGGCCATGTTTCGTCGCTGGAAGGGCAAGCTGTCCTTGGGGGACGTCAGTTAGCTAGTTGGCGCAATGGTGCTGCCGAAGGAGCGGAGGGCTGATCGATGGGAATGCTGCAACGTTTGAGTCACGATCTTCGCGCCGGATGGGTGACATTACGACATGGCACTGCAAAGGCTGCCACGAGAGCATTGGAAGAGGGCGAGCTGCTGGGGTATCGATTGGAATTGCGAAAGGTGGAGCAGCAGCTGGATGATCTGCATGTGGACATCGGTGAGCGGACGATCGAGTTGCATGACCGCGGCGAGGCGCCGGATCGTATTGTGGCTGATTCTGAAGTCGCACGTCTGATGAAACAGGTGCAGACGCTGCAGGATGAACGGACCAAACTCCTATTGGAAATGAATGACATCACGGTAGAAGAGGCCTGAAAGATTTCATGGCTGGCGCATCAACAGGTTCGTCCAGAATCTTGGCTGGCATCGATATCGGAACCCTGACCTGCCGCCTGGAGATTGCTGAGGTGACTTCCTCAGGCCAGGTCAAAAAACTGCGATCTGATCGACGAATTCTCCGGCTCGGCCAGGGGGTCGATCGAGATCGCATGCTGCGGACCGACGCTATGGCGAGAGTGGTGACGACGCTGAAGGAATGGCGCCAGAGTATTGATACATATCAGGTGGAGGCGACGTCGGTGGTTGCGACGAGTGCCGTGCGCGATGCCGGGAACCGACAAGACTTTTTAGACCTGATCGCACGTGAGGCCGGCTTGCAAGTGGAAATCATCTCCGGTGAGGAGGAGGCGCGACGAACCACCTTGGGGATTCGTTCCGGTCTGCCGGAAGGTGTCTCTGACATGCTGGCGGTGGATATCGGCGGGGGAAGTACGGAATGTATTCTGGATCGACCCGGCCAACCGCTCATTGTGCGATCCATCGATATTGGTGTGGTGCGCCTGAGCGAACGCGTGCTGCAGAGCGATCCGCCTACCGCCGAAGAACTTCAGCAGGCGCATGATTGGATACGCACTGAGACCGGAGCGGCCATCGCGGATATGCCCTTGCCGGTCGGACTGACATTTGTGGGTACAGCGGGAACGATCACCGCGTTGGCGGCTATGGAGCAGCAATTGCCCGTCTATGAAGCAGCGAAAATTCACAACTATGTTCTGACGCTTGAGGCGGTGAAGCGCCTGGAGGCACAGCTTCTTGGTCGATCGAAACAGCAACGGGAGGGGTTGCCGGGGCTGGAGCGAGGCCGGGAGGACGTCATTGTCGCCGGAGCGATCATCCTCAGTACGATGATGGAGACGCTGGGCATGGCGAAGGTTCTGGTCAGCGACCTGGGGCTTCGAGAAGGGGTGCTGCTCCACCTGGCGAGCCGGTTGAACGGAGGTTCCTCGTTGCGCTGAGTGGCGGCCTGACGGTGATAGGCTCTCGTTGGTGAAGGGATGACGTGCTGATCGTTACCGTTGGGAGTACCAGCGCAGCCCGCTTTTTTGTTCGGTGAAGGTGGCCTGAGGCATGCCGCCTGGTTTTTCCAGGAGTAAGACCTTGAAGTCGATCAGGCCGAACCAGGCTGGATCGGCAATATCGTGGTAATGGCAGCCTTGAAGTTTCGGAAGGATGTCACCTAGGGTCTTCGTGAGCTCACTTTCGGTGTAGGCCCTCACGGAGAAGTGTTGGCCGAGTCCCTGGCAAAACCGCTGAATCGTATAGGCTGCGCCGGTGCAAAGGACCTTCGTATCCGGTTTGAGCTGTAAAAATTGCGGGAGCGACAGGTAGCGCTCCTGAAAGCCCAGCCACCGGACCGCTTGCCGCAAATGGCTGTACTGCACTTCGTATTCGGTGTGGTGAGGAAGTTTCACCGCGGCAGGCCAGCCTTCTTCGATCCCGAACTCCGTCAAAAATGCCCGACCGCCCGGTTTGAGGACTCGCCAGACTTCGGCGACGAATCGCATCGGTCCCAGATTGAAGATCACTTCTTCCGGTAGCTCTTTTTCGAGTGGCAACCGCAGTCGCCTGATCCAATCCAATGCTTCCTGATGTTGCGCGGTTTCCCCCCGGCCACTCGTGAGTTCCTCCCGGCTGAGCTTGACCGGGGTCATGTCCGCCATGTTTTCGTTGTCGATGATGAGGTCGACGGAGTTATCCTTAAACGGCAGCCATTCCCCGTTGGCATGAGTGCCGGTGCCTGTCCAGCCACCGGCCCTGGCGCGCTTGGTTTGCAGTTGGAGGAAGGGGCGCGTGACGTCCAACGAGATATACTGGATGCCCTGCTTTTCGAACGGCAACAGCTCTTGGCCGAGTTCGCGGGCGACATAGCCGAGCCCGCCTCCGATTTCCACGATCACCTTGGGCTTCGGTTTGAACCAGCCCAGACGGCGAAGTTGGCGCATGAGCAGGCGTCCATAGGTGGTGCCTCCCAGCGCCTCGCAGGGTTCTCGGAAGAGGTGCGACACGGTCGTTTCGATGAGATCGAAATGGCCGTCTTCCAGATCGCTTTCTTTCAGCTCGTGAACATGGAAATCTTCGAGATGTTCTTCGCCTTCGAAATCCTGTTGGCCGGACCAGCTTTCTCGTATTTGCTGGAGCAGGAGGTCCCATTTAGCCTTGTGTCGGTGGCCCCCCGGCGGTTCGATCCCGAAATAACAGAGTGAATAGTTGGGGATCGACCAGTGTGCCAGATGCCAGGATCCTGGCTGACCGTCAGGTCCGCAGATCTTGTTGCCGTATTTCTCCACGAGTGCACCGACCGTAATGTGGCCGTTCATGGAGGTGAGCATTTCAATGCCGACTGCGTTCAGGCGGACGAGCGGGAAATCATCATCCAGTGGCGCCAACCACCATTCGTCAAAGGCATGCTGATACGCAACCAGGTCGGGAATGCGCCAGGCGAGCAGGCTCAGAATGTCGCCGCTCAGATTGAGCGGTTCTTGAATGGCTGCGGCAGCTTTCATCGTGTCAGACGATTCAGATTACAAGAAGCCGCAGCCTACACGAGGCTCACGCTGACCTGCAAGAACCCAGGAGGGGCGTCTAGGTTTGTGATGGCAGGAGGGGAGAGTCCGTCACGATGATGATGCCGCGCATAATGGGATGAATGCGGCATTGATACGGGTATCGGCCTGGAGGCAGGCTGGGAATGGTATAAGTGCCACCCGGCTCCACCGCGCCGGAGTCGAAGGCGCAACGTCCGCTTTCGTCAAAACAGCCGTCGTGCGTCACGGTGTGATGGGTCGGCGTTGGATTGTCCCACCGGATGGCGCCGCCGGCGGTGACGGTCGCGGCAGCGGGCACATAATAGGGGGAACCGCTATCCATCAAGACATGGACTGCCGGAGGGGTCGCGGAGGAGGGCCAAGCCATCAGGAATCCGAACGTGAGACTTAGAGATAGAGTGCGCCAGCTCATGAGGTACATGACTCCATGTGAATATCGATCTCTTCATTATACATAGAGACAGGCGCGATGCGGAAGGATTCATCAGACTGCTCTTAGCCGGGGCCTCTTTGACACAGCGCAAACCGGATGACCCAATCGAAGGCGCGGAGAGTGGGTGTAGGCTGCTGGAAGGTTCGGCTTGGGGTTGCACGATGACACAATTTCGATGTGAATCGGAGAGGTTGCAAGAACCTATTGGTTCATGCTAGATGGAGGCCGCTTTACCACCGACGTGCCATGTTGAAGACCTGAGAGGAGGACGTGGAATGGCGAAGAAGACCATGAAAAAGAAAAGCTCTGCGGTGAAAGCTGCGCGGCCGAAAAAGGGCGCGGCTTCCAAGGCGAGCAAGCCGAAGAAAGTCGTGAAAGCGAAGAAGGCTGCACCCAAGAAGCCGGTGAAGGCCAAGAAGGCGGCGCAACCGAAGGTGACGGCGAAGAAGCCGGTGAAGAAGACTGCTAAAAAGAGTACTGCCAAGACTACTCCGGCAAAAGCCGCGCGTTCCTCCAAGGCGAAAACGACACCAAAAGCCGCGAAACCTGCGCCGAAACCCGCATCCAGGCCCAAAACGAAGCCTGCTTCACCAAAGGCGAAGACGCCTGCGGAAGCCCCCGCGGCGGTCCCTGAATCGAAGCCGGTCAAATCTTCCGTGCCGGAGCCTGAGAAGGCCTCAAACGTCGAGATGGAGCCGAGCCAGCTTGACCTCGAAGATGACGAAGAGGACATGGCTGAAGATCTGGATGACGTATCAGAAGAAGAAATGGAAGAAGAAATCGAAGAGGAGCTCGGCCTCGACAACGAGGACGACGACGTCGATTATCTCGAAAAGTCTGAAGATCTGCTCGACGATGCAGATGAGTATCGAAACAATTAGTTTCAGTTGATGCCGCTGTACCGGGTGATCTCGGTCTGTGCCTCTGCGTGCCTCATTGATTCTCGTCAGTGAAGGTCCCACTGAACATGTCTGATGTCATGGTGTGTTGCGCTGCGTCTGGAATGAAGTCGCGTCGCGCCTTCCGATCGTGTCGCATCGTTCGGGTGCGGCTCGCGGCGACGTCTGCCAATTCGAATCGATCAGCCCTCCCATGAGCCACTTTCTTTTTATCGCCGGGGCTTTACGCGAACGAACTTCCCCGGAAAGTGCCGAGTTGCAGCTGGGCGCCGGGATCTGGGGCCTGTGCACCTCCTTGATTCGCGACAACCTTCAAAAGTTCCTGACGCCCGAATCACATGGCCTGGTGTATGTGTTGAAAGAAGGCATCCGCGCGGAATTTTCGATTGTCTCGCCGGTCCAGCCGTTTCAGGCGTTGGATGAACTGCTGAAAGATGAGTTGCGGACAGAAGCCCGCTATGGATTCGTACGGGTCACACCGGTTCGACGCTGGGAGGGGAACGCGCCCGATTGCCAGCAGCTGCTTCAGCGAGTCCTGGGCATCGAAGAACAATCAGAATTGTCCCGTCGGCTCGGCCTGGGGATGCACCGTCTTTCACAGGAGGAATACCGAGCGATTGTCGACGGGTTGGGGGCGGAACACTAATCAGATCGCGCTTCCTCCCGGAAGCGGCTAGTCGAGGGTGCCACCTGTCATGAGATGGTAGGCCTCATCTACTCTGGCGACTTCTTTGATTTCTACGTTGAGATCCCAGGCGAGGCGGGTGAGATTCCAGCGTGGGTCGTCTCGTTGACCTTGCGGGATGAGGATGGTGCGGTATCCCTCCCGGGCTGCTGCACGGATCTTGTCGGGGATGCTTCCCACCGGGCCGATCGTGCCGTCCTTGGAAATGGTGCCCGTCATGGCAATGCCGCGGCGGATCTGCTCGCCCTTGAGGAGTGCGGCAAATCCCACCGTCATGACGCCTCCGGCACTCGGCCCGTCGGTACCGGTTGCGGCGTACGCAATGCCGATGACACTGATGGTCCCGGTATGGTTCACCGTCGGAGTATGTTCGAGGGCATATTGTAAGGCGAGGACCATAGACCCAAGGTTCGTCTGTCCGGGTTTGACGTTCCCGCCTTGCCATTGCAGCATGATCGGAGAAGGGGTCGGCTGATGATCCCAGCGCAGCAAGAGCACTTCGAACACGCCAAGCTGGTTGGACTGAATAGCCGCCAACATGGGAACTTCGACGACTGACTCGGCGGCAGCCGGCCGAAGGTGGGTGAACACGAGGCAGATATAGAGGGGCAGAAGGCACAGGAGGCGTGAGCCTGTTCGACAGAGAGACGGGAAGATGGTGGCTGACATATGAGAACGAGTCTAGCAAAGCGCGGTATGGTGTAAAGTGTTCACGCAATTCTTCCCCTGCGAGCGTAGCCAGAGAGAGTGTCTATCCATGGTGAATTGGCCCAGACAACTGCATCGAATTTCCGCCTGGATACTCGGGATTCTCTGGGGAACCGTCATGCTTCCCGGTCTCTTGTTCGCCGAATGTACGAGTGAGACCGGTGGAAAGACTGCCAGCGCAGTCTTCACTCTGCACTTGACCGGCACCTGTACGGAAGCGGAGCGGGAAGCTCGTGCCGTTCCGGCCAAAGATCTCATGCGAGCCTTGGCGGCCGGGAAGGGCATTGATCTGGCAGGAGTGGTCATTCAGGGCGATCTGGTGCTTGACGAGTTACCGGCGCAGAAGGTTGACGCGGTGCAGGGCCTGTCCCTCGAAGATCGCCGGGTGCTCGAAGGGCTCAACGATGAAGAGGTGCATGTCATTCGCGGGCCATTCGTGATCAAGCACTCCCGGGTGAAGGGGCAGATCGTGAATCGTCTCAAGCGCGGGTTTTTGCTGATTACCGGCCCGGTGGTGTTGGTGCACAGCGGTTTCGACGGCCTCGTCGATTTGTCACGGACAGTCTTTCTCGGTCTGGTTGATGGGTCGAATGCCAAGTTCGAGAAGGAAAGTTATTTTGTTCAGGACCGCTTCACGCAGGGCGCGATGTTTTCCGATACCCGCTTCGGATCGCATGCACGGTTTCATCGGTCCATGTTCAGCGGTCCGGCCATCTTTCGCGGCGCAGATTTTCCTGGCCTGACTGAGTTTCTCGAAGTGGTATTCGAGCAGGACGCGAATTTTGCTAGTACAACCTTTCATTTGGGAACCGGATTCTCTGGTGCGCACTGTCGTGGGAAGTGTGATTTTTCGTCGACGCTGTTTGATCGAGAAGCGTTCTTCTTGTTTGCTCGATTTGACCGAGCGGTGACGTTTGCCTCGGCAAAATTCAACTCCCAAGCCGATTTTTCCGACGCGTCCTTCAAGGAGGCTGACGACTTAGCAAAGGCTACGTTCGTTCGCCCGCCGGTCATGATCAGAACTGCGCGGGTCGTTTCGACTGTGCCCGTCGCCCCGGAAGCGGGTCCTTTTTCCCAAGTGGTGACGATCGGGCTGTTTGTGGCGGCGTTGGGAATTTTGATCTATATCCTCAAAGCGAAGTAGTTGCCTGAACCCCAACATATAGTTTTAGCCTTGCCCCATCCCACCATAAATTGGTATAAGATTAAAAATTTGTCCAAGGGAGCGACTGGTACCTGATGGACCAACCTGAACTGCCCTACCAAGTCAAGATCGAGAATTTTGAAGGTCCGCTCGATCTCCTGTTGCATCTCATCAAGAAAAACGAAATCAACATCTACGATATTCCGATTGCGCTGATCGCTCAGCAGTATCTGGACTATCTGTCGGTGATGAAGGAATTGAACCTCGCGGTGGCGGGGGAGTTTTTGGTGATGGCGGCCACGTTGCTGCACATCAAGTCCCGTATGTTATTGCCAACAGACGAAGTCGCTGTCGATGAGGAAGACGGGCCCGATCCCCGAGAGGAACTGGTTCGGCGACTGCTTGAATATAAGCAGTTCAAGGAGGCAGCTTCGCAGCTGGATTATAAGGAACGCCTCTGGCGGGATACGTTTGGCCGTGAGCCCGGTCCGCCGATCGAAATCGCAAAAGATGAGAGCCTGCTCGACGAGATTTCGCTGTTTGATCTGGTCGATGCGTTGCAGGGCGTTCTGTCCCGACATCCCGGAAAACGCCTGGTTGAAATCATCCCGGACAACCTGACGGTCCGTACACGCATGAGCGCGATTATCGAGGCGCTTGAGGTGCACGAATCCATGCCGTTCACGGCGCTGTTTGAGGAGTCGAGTCATCGCCTGGTCGTCATTGTGACATTCCTGGCATTACTTGAGCTGATCCGCATCAGGGTCGTGCGGGTTTTTCAAAGCGAAACCTTCGGGGCGATTCTTGTCTCCCGTGCCTTTACGGCGGTGGCAGAAGGGGATTTAGTGGAGGAGTCTGAATGGAAGAACCTATGAGTCTCAGCATGGAGGACGCCGTCGAACAGCCTGCCGAGGTGGCTGACGTGGAGGCGCCAGTGTCCGAAGAGCCGACTGCTGAACCTGAGGTAGAGGCCCACGCCGGCGAAGGTGTCGTGGCGGAGATAGCTGCGCCGGCACCAGTGTCTGATCCCGCTCTTTCCGACGTGCGAGCCTTGAAGGGAATCCTTGAGGCCTTGCTCTTTGTGACGCCCGACCCAATTCCTGTCACGCGATTCTTGGCCTTGCTTGGGGCCGTAACAAAACAAGAGGTTGATCAGGCACTGGCCAGTCTGAGTCATGACTACGAACAGGAGGGCCGAGGCCTCCAGTTAGCGGAGGTAGCCGGAGGCTACCGCATCGTGACGAAGGCTGAATTTGCTCCTTGGCTCAAGCGTCTCGAGAAGGTCAAGGCGCCGTCGAAGCTCTCGCGGTCGGCCCTCGAATCCTTGGCGATTATTGCCTACAAACAGCCGATTGTCCGCGGAGAGGTCGAGCAAATTCGAGGAGTTGAAACGTCGGGTGTGATTCGGACTCTTTTGGAACGAAAACTTGTGCGAATCGTCGGGAGAAAAGAGGAGCCCGGACGGCCAATCATGTATGGAACAACCAAGGTGTTCCTTGAGCATTTTGGACTTCGCGACTTGTCTCAGTTGCCGCCCCTCAGGGAGTTCAAGGAATTGGGTGAGTCCGAGCAGGCGATGTTACCGATCGACGAATCCGAGGCTGTGGGGCCGGAAGCGCTGTCTCCTGCGGCCGATACTGTCTTCGAGGACAATGTTGAAGCATCCAACGGGTCGGTAGAGCTTATAGAGTTGAATGGCTCTAGCGAGGCTCTGCCGGAGCCGTCGGTTGAACTATCTTCCGATGGTGAACTGATGGCGGCGGAAGTGGCAGAAGAGTCGTGATTGCCGGCTGCTGATACAGGGGGCTGATAAGTCAGGGCAAAGCCCTTCTTTCGAAGTTGTTCCCAATTTCATCTCCACGTTCTCCAACACAAAAGGCCTTCGGGATGCTCGGCGAGGAGCACAGCCCGGAGGCCTTTGTGTGCGTGCACCAGCGTGCTGATTTAGCGGCAGCCGATTGGAATGAAGCCGGCGCCGAAAATCCGCGACAATGTGACATAGCGGGCATTGTCGTAAAACGAGTAGCTCGGAGCATACCAGTTTTGGGCCGTGGGGTTTCCGCCATAAGAGGGATCCGTGCCAAAGATGTGTCCACCACGGCTGTTCTGATTGAGATGGATCCACTCCATATACATGGAGCAGACTTCTCCTTGTACCGATCCACCGGCAGTATTGCCGGCATACCAATCGCGCCCCGAATCCGGTATCTGCGTCAGATTGCGCAATGCACCGATCGGGGTATCGTACGAAAACTCTTTCGCGCGGGGCGCCAGCTGAGAGGGTGAGCCATTAGTGACTGGAGGGAAGATCGTATCTGACAGCGAGGGGATGATGGAGATCGCTTTCAGGACTTTGGGTTGGCACTCCGGTCGTTCCTTGTTGGTATACAGTGGCGTCCCTTCAGGGCCTGGGCACTCCCACATTTCCACCGGAGAGGATTCAGTCGCGTGCACACTGGACGTGAAGATGAAACTCGCGCTGAGAGTGGCGAGTAGCAGTCGTGTTGGCCACATGATGCACCTCCGATTGGTTTGTCTTACGGGGTCGTCCGTCATCGTTTGCTGCCGGGAGTGCAGAGCCTATGATATTCGAAAGAAATGCGTCCATCCAGCTTTGGGGGGATGGTGACCCACCGGCCTCTCGACCTGATAGAACGGGCTTCCGGTGATCGATCGCACTGCGACGGAATTGTATTGAACAAGGCTGTGTAGCGCCCCGGTCCTGCCTTGACTCCCTTCTTTTCGCTTTGCTAGACTGCCCGATCTAAGTTATTGAAACATCCGCCAATCTTCACCAATCTCGTACCACGAGGAACACCATGATCAAGGCTTGGCTGCTCGACGAAATGTTTCGGTTTGACCGTCGGTATCTCACCGCGGAAGGAAGTCAGAGCGAGTGGGGCGCCGGGGACTCCGTTGCGGAGGAGGAAGATCTGCCTCCCGCCCCGACTGGAGTAGCCGCCAAAGCCGGGAATGGCCGGGTGATGATTACCTGGGATGCCGTGCCGGACGCCATGTATTACAACTTGTACTTCATGACGACGAAAGGCGTGCAGATCAAGTTTTCAGAACTCACCCGCCCTATCGCCAGCGCAGAGGATTTTAAAACCGTTATCGGCGTCACGAAGGAAAAAGGGACCTGTATCGAAGGGGCTCAGTCGCCCTTCATGCATGACGATCTGGCGAACGGAACTTGTTATCACTATGTCGTGACGGTGGTGACCCAGAAAGGGGAAAGCCCCGAGTCTCAAGAAGTCATGGCGATTCCAGCTCCGTACCTGATTGCGAAAGTGATCGGCCAGGAAGGTGTGGACGAAGGAGAGTTCAGCTCTCCGACGGGCATCGCAGTGGACAAGGACGGCAATCTCTACGTGGCCGATACGGACAATCATTCCATTCAGAAATTCGATAAAGAGGGGAAGTTTCTCGGCCGTTGGGGCGGAGAGGCGGGTAGCGCGGAAGGCAATTATTATTATCCCCGCGGCCTCACGACCAATAACGACGGCCAGGTCTACGTAGCCGATACCGGCAACAATCGTGTGCAGCGGCTCGATACCGACGGCAATCCCATGAAGTCCTGGGGCAAGTTCGGATTTGCCTGGCGCGGGGCCGATATGAATAAGTTCGACGCGCCCTGGGGTGTGACTACCGACCAGGAAGGCAATATATACGTCACCGATACCAACAATGCCCGCATTCAAAAATTCAAAGGCGACGGCACGCCGTTGCTCAAGTGGGGACGGGATGGCAGTTTCGACGGCGCGTTCTTCTTTCCCCGTGGGGTCGCGGTGGACTTCGTTGGAAATACGTATGTGGCCGATGAAGGCAACAACCGTATCCAAAAGTTCGATACGCGGGGCAGCTTTTTGACCAAGTGGGGACGCGAGGGTAGCGGTCCCGGTCAGTTCAAGGCGCCCTGGGGCGTGACCTGCGATGCCTTGGGCAACGTGTATGTAGTGGATCAAGGCAATCACCGCGTTCAGAAGTTTGACGGAAACGGCACCTTCCTCTGTGCCTGGGGCAATCGCGGAAAAACGGAAGGCCAGCTGAACTTTCCGTCAGGTGTTGCGGTCGATAAGGAAGGCGCAGTCTATGTCGTGGATAGCGGCAATCACCGCGTCATCAAGTATGTGCCGACCGATGAAGAATTGAATCGCGGAAAAGAAGAGCGTGAACGGGCTCAGGTCGTCAGCGAATACCCTGCTCCCGGAAATCTGGCGATCAAGCCCGGTGATACGGAAACGTTCCTGAGTTGGATGGAGGTGCCGAAAGCCACTTCCTACAATCTCTATTTCCATACCTCTCCCAACCTGACCGTAGAAGGCGGTACGAAGATCGAGGGTGTGACGAGTCCCTACAATCATACCGGGCTGACCAACGACCAAGCCTACTTTTATGCGCTGACGGCAGTCTATGAGGACGGCACAGAGAGTACGTTGTCGGAGGAAGTTTCGGCGACACCGGTGCTGATCGACATCACGGCCCCGCAAACGCCGTATGCCGTGATCAACCACGGCGCCTTCATGACGAACTCGCCGGAAATTGTTGTCACAATTTCCGCAACCGACCTCGATACGGGCGTTGCCGCGTACTATATCTCCGAAAATCCGATGACCCCGATGGCGGGAACGCCCGGGTGGGTGGACGTTCCGCCGGCCATCAAGTTCGGCGCGACGATTCCCTTCATTCTTTCTCCCGGAGACGGGCAAAAAACGGTCATCGTCTGGTTTAAAGATCTCGGGAACAACATTTCGACGCCGGCAAGCGCCACCATTCTCGTCAATACTTCCGGCTATCTCTGCGTCTCCAAGTGGGGCAAGCCGGGCCGCGGCGCATCACTATTGCACGGCGGCGAGTTCATGGCGCCGATGTACGGTCTGGCCATCGATCAGCAGGGATCCATTTTTGTCGTCGACAACGGCAACAACCGTATTCAGAAGTTTGACCGTAACGGCAATTTCATCATTCTCTGGGGAAACTTCGGTGCGGCCAACGCCAATTTTCACAATCCGACCGGTATTGCCTGCGATGCCAAGGGCGATGTCTACGTGGTCGATACGAACAATCACCGCGTCCAGAAATTCGACGGCAAATTGGGCGGCTACATGATGAAGTTCGGGTCGCGTGGAAACGGCGAAGGCCAGTTCAATGCGCCGTGGGGCATCGCGATCGATCGGGTGCGCGGCTATATCTACGTCGTCGATAGTGCGAACTTCAGAGTCCAGAAATTCGACATGACCGGCGAATTTATTATGTCGTGGGGAAGTTTCGGCAACGGCGACGGCCAGTTCTATTTCCCGCGCGGTATCGCCGTCGATCAGGCAGACGGCACCGTCTATGTTGTCGATATGGGCAACCATCGCGTACAGAAGTTCGACACCAGCACGAACGTCCTGCCTCAGTTGTTGACGAAATGGGGAGGAAGTTCTGAGGCCGGCCATGCCAGCAGTCCGTTGGCGCAAGAGGCGGGGCAGCTTCGTTCGCCCTGGGGTATCGCCGTCGATGGCCAGGGTGACGTGTATGTCACGGATACCGGGAACCATCGTCTTGAAAAGTTCGATCGTGAGGGGAACTTTATTTCTCAGTGGGGTGGCTTCGGCGGCGGCGACGGACAATTCAACTTCCCCTACGGAATTGTGGTGGATTCACGGGGAAGCGTATTCGCCGTCGATAGCGGCAACACCAGAGTGCAGCAATTTATGCCGGCAGAAGAAGGCAGCGAGCGGTTGCAGGAAGAAGCGGATGCCGCAGCCGAACTGGGGCAGATCGATAAAACCACGAGAGTCTAAGGGCAGCGGGCAGGAAGCCCGGGAGAGGGTGGCAGCGGATGTTAGAGAAGGAGATTCGGCTCGGGTTGACCTATGACGACGTCGTCCTGGTTCCGGCTAAATCGCAAGTTCTTCCGACCGAAGTCGATACCCGCACTCGCCTCTCTCGGAATATTCATCTGAATATTCCCATCGTGAGTGCCGCCATGGACACCGTGACGGAAGCGCGGTTAGCCATCGCGATGGCCCAAGAGGGCGGCATCGGCATTGTGCACCGCGTGCTCTCGCCTGCCGACCAAGCGGCTGAAATTGACCGGGTCAAAAAGTCTGAAAGCGGGATGATTCTTGATCCCATCACCATCTCGCCTGATCAAACCATCCGTGATGCCCACGACTTGATGGCCCGATACCGGATTTCCGGCATTCCTGTGACGAAGGGCGGTAAATTGGTCGGCATCCTGACGAATCGCGATCTGCGATTTGAGACGAGGATGGATCTGAAGGTCTCGCAAGTCATGAAGCGTGACAAGCTCGTCACTGCGCCGGAAGGCACCAGCCTGGAGAAAGCCCGTGAGATCCTTCATGAGCACCGGATTGAAAAGTTGCCGGTGGTGAACAAGCAGTTCGAACTCAAAGGCTTGATCACCATCAAGGACATTGAAAAGCGGATCAAGTACCCCAATGCCTGCAAAGATGCCCATGGCCGCTTGCGTGTTGGTGCGGCACTTGGCGTGGGGCCTGATACGAAGGATCGAGTGGACCTGCTGGTGAAGGCCGGCGTAGACGTCGTCGTCGTCGATACGGCCCATGGGCATTCCCAGGCGGTGCTTGATACGGTCAAAATGGTCAGAAAAGCCCATCCGAAACTGGATATCATTGCCGGCAACATTGCAACCGCACAGGCAGCGAAGGACTTGGTGAAGGCAGGTGTGGATGCAGTTAAAGTCGGCGTCGGGCCCGGTTCGATTTGCACCACACGAATGGTGTCGGGGGCCGGCATGCCCCAATTGACGGCCATCGCCGATTGCGCCCGTGCTTTAGCCGGATCGGGAATTCCGGTGATCGCGGACGGCGGGATTAAGTATTCCGGCGATATCACGAAAGCCTTGGCAGCGGGCGCCTCGGTCGTTATGCTCGGAAGTTTGTTGGCTGGTACGGAAGAAGCTCCAGGCGAAACGGTCTTGTTCCAAGCGCGCACCTACAAGGTTTATCGTGGAATGGGGTCCATCGGAGCTATGGAGCGTGGCGGTGGGGATCGTTACGGGCAGGGCGGTCGTCCGACACCGAAACTGGTTCCGGAAGGTATCGAAGGCCGCGTACCATACAAAGGTCTCCTCGCGCCGCACATCTATCAGATGGTTGGTGGTGTGAAATCCGGTATGGGATATTGCGGATGTAAAACCATTCCCGATTTACAACAGAAGGCGACCTTCATTCGCCAGACATTGGCCGGGCTCCGCGAAGGCCATGTGCATGACGTGATTATTACCAAAGAAGCGCCCAACTATCGCACTGATTGGGAATAACACGCGTAGAACGGGCGAAAGGCGTTGCCTTCCCCGTTTTCGTCATCCCCCGCACTGAACCTCTAACCTCGTACACCTCGCACACTCATGGAACTTTGGCACGATAGAATTCTTGTTCTCGATTTCGGCTCCCAGTACACGCAACTCATTGCACGACGTATCCGTGAAGCGCAGGTCTATTCGCAGATCCTGCCCTGCACGGTTTCGCTCGCGACAGTGTTGGCCTATCGGCCCAAAGGTATCGTCCTGTCCGGCGGTCCTTCGAGTGTCTACGACAAGAAGGCTCCGAAAATCCCCAAACAACTCTTTGATCAAGGCATCCCGATACTTGGAATCTGCTATGGGATGCAGTTGGTGACGCATCTCCAGGGCGGTGAAGTGGAGAAAGCGCCGCACCGAGAATTTGGCCGGGCCGAGCTGCAACTTGACGATCGCTCGGATCTCTTCAAGGGTATTGGACGCGGTGGATCCACGGTGGTGTGGATGTCGCACGGGGATCGCATCGAGCGGATGCCGCCAGGTTTCCGCTCCATTGCCCATACGGACAATTCTCCCATTGCCGCGATGAAGCGGCATGATGCCAAACAGCGTATTTATTGTCTGCAGTTTCACCCGGAGGTAGCCCATACCGCCGAAGGTGCCACGATTCTCAAGAACTTTGTCTACGACATCTGCGGCTGCAAACCGACCTGGACGATGCGTTCCTATGTCGACACTGCTGTGGAGCAGATCAGGCAGCAAGTCGGGACGGAGCGGGTGATTTGTGCCTTGAGCGGTGGAGTGGATTCGTCGGTGGCGGCGGCTCTGACGCATCGGGCGGTCGGCGATCAATTGACCTGTATTTTCGTCGATAACGGGGTGTTGCGGGCCGGCGAGCGCGAGCAGGTCGAGAAGACCTTTGCGTCCCAACTGCACCTCAACATGCGCATCCTCGATCGTACAACCCAGTTCATGACGGCGTTGAAAAATGTGACTGATCCGGAGCGCAAGCGGAAGATCATCGGCCGCCTCTTCATCAAGAATTTCGAAGCCGAATCCAAGAAGCTCAAGGGCATCAAATATCTTGTGCAGGGTACGCTGTATCCCGATGTCATCGAAAGCGTCAGCTTCAAAGGCCCTTCCGCAACCATCAAAACTCACCATAACGTCGGCGGGTTGCCGACGAAAATGAAGCTGAAGTTGGTCGAGCCGCTGCGCGAATTGTTCAAGGACGAAGTGCGGGTGTTGGGGCAGGAGCTTGGCTTGCCGGATGAGATCATTTGGCGGCAGCCGTTTCCCGGTCCGGGGTTGGCGATCCGGGTGCTCGGCGCGGTATCCAAAGAACGATTGGCCATCTTGCGCGGGGCCGAGACGATCGTCGATCAGGAAATTCGAGCCGCCGGGCTCTATCGGGAAATCTGGCAGGCCTTTGCCGTGTTATTGCCGATCCGAACCGTCGGGGTGATGGGCGATCAGCGAACCTACGAGTATGTGATTGCGATTCGGGCCGTCACAAGCCTCGATGGCATGACCGCTGACTGGGCCAAGATTCCGAACGACGTACTGGGAAGGATGTCGAGCCGGATCATCAACGAAGTGAAGGGCGTCAACCGCGTCGTCTATGACATCAGCTCTAAGCCTCCGAGCACGATCGAGTGGGAATAACAGTGCTAGATATGCCACCTAAACGGTGAGTCACGGCGATCCCTTTACCTGATACGTTGTCCCTTTCACAGCATATGACCGTTCGTCTGCAAAAACTCATTGCCGGTACCGGTATCGCTTCTCGGCGAAAAGCTGAGGAATTGATTGTGTCCGGACGCGTGACCATCAACGGCCACGTGGTGAAAGAGCTTGGCACTAAAGTCGATCCCGAGCGCGATCATGTCAAAGTGGATGGCAAACATCTGCGAGCCGCGCAGCCCTATGTCTATTTAATCCTTAATAAGCCCAAGAACGTCATGTCCACCCTCGATGATCCGGAAGGTCGTCCGACCGTGAAGGATTTTTTGCGTGGCGTGACGGTGCGCGTGTTCCCGGTCGGCCGATTGGATTTCGATAGCGAAGGACTCATGTTGCTCACCAATCATGGTGATTTAGCCCAGGCGCTGCTCCATCCGCGCTACCATGTGCCGAAGACCTATCTCATCAAGGTCAAAGGTGTCCTCGACGATGCGAAAATCGAGACGCTCGAACGGGGAGTCAAACTCGAAGATGGTTTTACCGCCCCGGCGAAGATCAATAAAGTCAGCAGAGCCGAAAGCAATTCGTGGCTGGAGGTCACCATCCATGAGGGCCGCAAACACCAGGTCAAGCGGATGATCGAGGCGGTCGGCCATTCGGTCATCAAACTGACACGTGTTCGGATGGGGCCTCTCTTGCTGGGAGACTTGGCATCGGGGGAATATCGGTTTTTAACCGACCGTGAGGCCAATCGGTTACGGGAACTGGTGGAAGATCGTGTGGCAAGGGCCGAACATCCGGAGTTGGACGCGTCGGGCAAACCGGTACGCTGGATGCCCCCTACAGAGCCCGCCCCTCCACGCCCACCTAAGCCGGAACGTTCCGGGCGCGGCCCCAAATCTCAACGTCCGGACTTCGGACCTCGATCAGTTCGAGGTTCGGGTGGCGCGAACTCTGGGCGTCCTGGTCGTGGTGGTCTGAAACGCCCACTCAGTCCTGGGGCGAAGTTCCGCCGTCCTGCAAAGACAACAGCCTTCCAACGGCCTCGGCCGGGTGCGGTCCCTCAAGGCGACGATCGTGTCCCAATGGCGAATCCTCCCGATTCGATGAGGAAGCCTCGGCCTTCGGGTGCAGGTTTTCAGCGAGGCTCATTTGACAGAAAATCTCAAGGCGCGGGGCGAAGGACGCCAGGGAATCGTTCTGGCTCGGACCAGAAATTTCAACAGAATCGGCGAAGCGGGCCTTCGGGCTCGCGCCTAGGCCAGCGGGGCCCTGCAAAGCCGTCGCGGAATTCAACGCGGAGAAGAGCATGAAGATCAGGACCCATCGGTGCGGGGAGTTGACCAAGGCACACGTCGGTCAACAGGTCGTGTTGAACGGCTGGGTGCAACGGCGTCGTGACCACGGCATGGTGCTGTTCATCGATTTGCGTGATCGGACAGGATTGACGCAGGTCGTGTTCAACGCTGAGCGGAATGCCGCTGTTCATCAGGCGGCACATACACTCCGGAGTGAATGCGTTGTGTCGGTCACCGGTCAGGTCATGGCTCGCCCCGAGGAGTCTCGCAACCCGCATTTGCCGACGGGCGAGATTGAGATCTTCGTCGATGCCGTGGAGATTCTGAACGAAGCGAAGACGCCGCCTTTCATGATTGAAGACGACATCGAAATCACCGAGTCCCTCCGGTTGAAATATCGCTATCTCGACCTGAGGCGCCCGCGAATGCAGCGGTTGCTGGGATTGCGTCACGGGATCATGCAGGCCGTGCGTGCATTTTTAAATGCCGAGCATTTTCTCGAAGTGGAAACACCGGTCCTGACGAAGAGCACTCCGGAAGGCGCGCGGGATTATCTGGTGCCGAGTCGCGTCAATCCGGGCATGTTCTATGCGCTGCCGCAGTCGCCGCAGTTGTTTAAGCAAGTCTTAATGGTCAGTGGTGTCGACCGGTATTACCAGATTGCTCGTTGCTTCCGTGACGAAGATCTGCGCAACGATCGCCAGCCGGAATTTACCCAGATCGATCTTGAAATGTCGTTCGTAGATCGCGAGCAGGTCATGTCCCTCATGGAGCGGATGATCGTGTCTGTGTTCAAGGATGCCGGTGGCGTGCAGTTGCCCGTACCGTTTCCACGAATGACCTATGCCGAAGCTATGGGGCGTTATGGCTCCGACAAACCGGATCTGCGCTTCGATATGCCGTTGTACGATGTCACGGCCTTTGCGGCGAAGAGTGACTTCAAAGTGTTTAAAGACGCGGCGACCAAAGGCGGGCTCGTCAAGGCTTTGATTGTGTCTGGCGGGGCAACCATCGCGCGGAGCCGTATCGATGCGCTTGGTGAGACGGCCAAAAGTTTCGGCGCCAAAGGTTTAGCCTGGCTGAAGGTCACCGCGGAAGGGCAATTGGAGTCCGTGATTGCCAAATTTCTCGACGCTCAGGCCTTTGCCGCGGCCTTGCCGGAGGCAAAGCCCGGGGACCTGGTTCTTTTCGGAGCGGATAAGCCGGCCATCGTGCATGACGTGCTGGGACGGATCCGGTTGTTGCTGGGTGAAGAGCTGAATTTGATCGATAAAACTGCCTGGAAGCCCCTCTGGGTGACCGAGTTCCCATTGCTGGACTATTCGCCGGAAGAGAAGCGCTATATCTTCATGCACAATCCTTTTGCGGCGCCGATGGACGAAGATGTTCCGTTCCTGGACACGGAGCCATTGAAGGCCAGAGCGAAGGCGTACGATATGGTGCTCAACGGGAGTGAAATCGGCGGCGGCAGCATACGTAATCATCGCAGTGAAATTCAGTTCCGGATTCTCGACCTGTTGGGTATCGGGAAGGATCAGGCGCAGGCCAAGTTCGGCTTCTTGCTGGAAGCCCTGGAGTATGGCGCGCCGCCGCACGGCGGGATCGCCTTCGGTCTGGATCGATTGATCATGCTCCTGGGCGGGGCCGATTCTATTCGTGATGTCATTGCTTTCCCGAAGACCCAACGCGCGCAGTGCCCGCTCACCGAGGCTCCATCTGCCGTGAGTGCCGATCAGTTGAAGGAACTTCGCATTAAGCTGGATCTTGTCGAATAGCAGGAGCCATCCCATTCATGGCCGGCAACACGTTGGGCCGAGTCTTCACCGTCACCTCATTCGGCGAAAGCCATGGACCGGCCATCGGCTGTGTCGTCGATGGCTGTCCGCCAGGACTGGCACTCTCCGCCGAAGATATTCAGCAGGATCTGGATCGCCGTAAACCCGGCACATCCCGCCATGTCACGCAGCGGCAGGAATCCGACCGCGTTGAAATCCTATCCGGGGTGTTCGAAGGACGAACGACGGGTACGCCGATTGCCCTCCTCATCCGAAACGAAGATCAACGCAGCCGGGATTATGGGAACCTCATCGACACCTTCCGTCCCGGCCATGCGGACTACACCTATTGGCAGAAATATGGCATCCGCGATCATCGGGGGGGCGGGCGGTCCTCAGCCCGTGAAACCGCTGTGCGGGTGGCGGCCGCTGCGATCGCGAGAAAGTGGCTATACGAAACGCATGGCGTCATGATCCGTGGCTATCTCAGTCAACTGGGCCCGATCGAGGCTCCGTTTCAAAGCTGGGACACGGTGAGCAAGAATCCGTTCTTCTCTGCCAACGCCGAGGTGGTCGAACGGCTCGAATCCTTCATGGACGAATTGCGGAAAGCGGGTGACTCGGTCGGTGCGAAAATCACGACGGTCGCGGAGCATGTGCCGGTAGGGTGGGGTGCCCCGGTGTATGCCAAACTGGATGCGGACCTGGCCGGCGCCATGATGAGCATCAATGCCGTGAAGGCAGTGGAAATCGGGGCCGGTTTTGCTTCAGTCGCCCAGCGAGGTTCCGAGCATGGGGACGAGCTCACGCCTGAGGGATTTGTCACCAATCATGCAGGCGGGATTCTCGGTGGAATTTCAACCGGGCAGGATGTGGTGGTGACCATTGCCATCAAGCCGACCTCGAGCATTCGCGTGCCGCGTCGTTCGATCGATAAAGCCGGCAAGCCACAGTCCGTCGAAACCAATGGCCGTCACGATCCCTGTGTCGGTATTCGTGCCACTCCTATTGCCGAAGCCATGATGGCCCTCGTGCTCATGGACCATGCTCTCCTGCATCGAGCCCAAAACGCTGATGTGAAAACTTCGACCCCGAAAATCTCCGGCTCCATCAACAGGCTTGGTTCTTCAGCCAGCTCAAAAGCATCCTCGAAGCCCAACGCTGGCCCTACCGAAGTATAGCGGTCTGTCATGCCTGCGTCGTTTACTCGCTTCTGCTCGTGATGACACGGGGGAGATATCCGTGGATGCGCACTGAGGAGAGTGATTGGTGAAGTGTTTGGTGAGCGCTCAGAGGAACGTCCTGGCATGATCGAGATCTACACAGACGGTGCCTGTAGCGGAAACCCCGGCCCTGGTGGCTGGGGAGTTTTGCTGCGCCTGGAAGGGGAAGAAACGGAACTCTGTGGAGGCGAGCCGGCCACGACCAACAACCGGATGGAGTTGCTCGCGGTCATAGAGGCGCTGCAGTGGTTTACGCACCCGGTGAAGGCTCGAGTCTACACGGATTCTCAGTATGTGCAAAAGGGCATCAGCGAATGGATCCATAGCTGGAAGCGCCGGGGCTGGAAAACTGCCAGCAAAGAGCCGGTCAAAAATGAAGATCTCTGGCGTCGTCTGGATGCATTGGCTTCCGGCCACACTATCGAATGGCATTGGGTCAGGGGACACAATGGCCATGTGGACAACGAACGAGTGGACGCGCTGGCTCGCGCCGGGCTCGAACAGTCGCGTCGTGCCGGAAAGCCGGTTACGCGTCCGGTTGCGACACCGGTTTCCGCTCCCGTCAAGGCGGCATCAGTCACGGTAACTTCCCGCCGCATTGTGGATATTCGGGACGCGA
>ERZ724526.374-NODE-374-length-26456-cov-6.677436_pt1 | contig 26456 bp, 20 predicted proteins | sample MGYA00376059_ERZ724526 | MGnify/ENA primary metagenome ERZ724526 (study PRJEB28724, sample SAMN07190883) | activated sludge metagenome | isolation source: activated sludge of sewage treatment plant in Hong Hong | place: Hong Kong | collected 2016-03-17 ...
GATGGTGTCCGGCTACGGCTTCCCCCGCGACGCCCAGCCAGGCCGCCCCGACCTCACCTACGTAAAGTAGCCGCCCCAAGCGCGTAGGCTCGCGAGGATGTCCAGGAGGCCCTAGGGGTTCCGAAGGAAGCTCGCGAGGATGCCAAGGAGGCCCTAGGGGTTCCGAAGGAAGCTCGCGAGGATGCCAAAGAGGCCCTAGGGGTTCCAAAGGAAGCTCGCGAGGATGCCAAAGAGGCCCTAGGGGTTCCAATGGAAGCTCGCGAGGATGCCGGGAAGCCTCTGGAGGTTCTTCAAACTGCGGGGTGGGGCGTGCTACGACACCGGCATGCAAGACACAATCGCTCGATATGGTGAACCGAAGAACGAGCCGGTGTTCGGCTACCTGCCCGGTAGTGCCGAGCGTGCGGCGCTCAAGGCAGAGCTGGCCAAGATGTCCGGTCAGAGCGCGGATGTGCCGCTGTACATCGGCGGCGAGCGCCTGCGGACCGGCAAGACGCGGAGCATCGTCTGTCCACACCTGCATCGGCACTCGCTGGGGGTGTTTCATCAGGGCGGGGCAGGGCACGTCGAGCAGGCCATCCAAGCGGCGCTGGCGGCGCAGGCGGACTGGGCGGCGCTGCCGTGGCAGCAGCGGGCGGCGGTGTTTCTGAAGGCGGCGGATCTGCTGGCGGGGCCGTGGCGGATGAAGCTCAATGCGTCCACGATGCTCGGGCAGAGCAAGACCTGCTACCAAGCCGAGATCGACGCCGCCTGTGAGCTGGCCGACTTCTTCCGCTTCAACGTCTACTTCTATCGGCGGCTGCTCGAAGGGGATCAGCCGCTGTCGCCGACGCCGACCTGGAACCAGCTGGACCTGCGGCCTCTTGAAGGCTTTGTCTTTGCGGTGACGCCGTTTAACTTCACCAGCATCGCAGGCAACCTGCCGACCGCTCCGGCGCTGCTTGGCAACGTGGTGGTGTGGAAGCCAGCGGCGACGTCGATGCTGTCGGCCTACTACATCATGGAGCTGCTCATCGAGGCGGGCCTGCCCAAGGGCGTCATCAACCTGGTGGCCGGTCCGGCGCAGGAAATCGGCGCGGTGGCCTTGTCGCACCCGAGCCTGGCGGGCGTTCACTTCACCGGATCGACCGGCGTGTTTCAGCAGATGTGGCGGACGGTGGGCAGCAGCATCGACCGCTATCGCACCTATCCGCGCCTGGTGGGTGAGACCGGCGGCAAGGACTTCATCTTGGCCCACGACAGCGCCGATGAAGACGCGCTGGTGGCCGCGATCGTGCGCGGCGGCTACGAATACCAAGGTCAGAAGTGCTCGGCGGCGTCGCGCATCTATGTGCCGCAGACGCTGTGGGGCCGCATCCGCGACAAGCTGTGCGCCGAGATCGAGTCGATCCGCATGGGCGACCCGAGCGACTTTCGCCACTTCATGGGCGCGGTCATCGACGCGGGCGCGTTCCAGTCCATCACCGGCTACATCCGGGCGGCGAGCGCGGTGCCGGGGGCGCGGGTGCTGTGTGGCGGCGAAAGCGATGACACGCACGGCTACTTCATTCGTCCGACGCTGGTGCTGGCCGACGATCCGCGTCACAAGCTGATGTGCGAAGAGATCTTCGGCCCGGTGGTGACGCTGCACGTCTACGACGACTGGAAAGAGGCGCTGCGGCTGGTCGATACCTCGTCACCGTATGCGCTGACCGGCGCGGTGTTTGCTCGCGACCGTCAGGTGATCGATCACGCGCTCGGCAGCCTGCGTCACGCGGCGGGCAACTTCTACGTCAACGACAAGCCGACCGGCGCGGTGGTCGGTCAGCAGCCGTTTGGCGGCGCACGCGGGTCGGGAACCAACGACAAGGCGGGCTCGGCGATGAACCTGCTGCGCTGGACCAGCCTGCGCGCGATCAAAGAAAACTTCGTCCCGCCCAAGGACTACCGCTACGGCTTTTTGACGGCGGAATAGACGCGCAGCCGCTGCCGGGCCCGGGGCGGCTACGACTCGGGATGCTGACGGAGCAGGTCCATGGCCTCTTCGTCGGTCATGCGATCGAGCTTGCGCTTGATCATCTGCCGCTTGATCGGGCCGGCGTGGTCGTACAGCAGCTTGTTTACGAGGTGATCGTACTCGTGCTGGATGGCGCGGGCGAAGAAGTCCTCGGCGTCGATGGAAAACGGCTTTCCGTCGAGATCGAGCGCCGACACCTTGAGCCTTAGCGACCGCTTCACCGAGATAAACACGCCGGGGAAGGACAGGCAGCCCTCATCGCGGACGTCGGTTTCGGGCGACAGGTCTTCGAGCACGGGATTGATAAAGACCATGGGCGGGTCGGTGCGCTCACCCCCGGCGGCCAGTGCTTCGATGATGAAGATGCGGTACGGCGAGCCGACCTGGATGGCGGCGAGTCCCGCGCCGTTTACGTCGCACATCGTTTCCATCATGTCTTCGACCAGGGTGCGAACCTGCTTGTCGATGACCTTCACCTCTTGGGTGGGCTGACGAAGAAACGGGGACGGGAAGCGAACAATTTTCAGCAGCGACATGAGAGGTCCAAAACCTACCCGCTTCGCAGCGGTCTTTCAATTTGGAACTACGATGCCATGCGGGTGGCGGCTGCGCCTTGGGCGCAAGCTCCGAGCGGGACTTTGCACCGCGATGCGAGCGACGAGCCGCTTAGGCCTGGGCGCCCGTCTGGGGATAGCCGTGCTGGCGAGCGCGCTCTAGGTTCCAGCCCAGGCTGCTCTGCTTGGCGATGAGCTTGTGGGTGGCGGGACCGACGACGCCATCGACGTCGTAGCCGAAGATCACCTGCAAGGCGATGACGACGTTGTGGGTGATGTCGCCGAAGTGGCCATCGGCTTCTAGGCTGAAGCCGAGCTGGCGAAGCTGCTGCTGAATGGCACGAACCGATTCCCCTTTGGACCCTTTGCGAAGCACGTCCGACATGGTGGCGACTCCTTTGCGATGGCTAGATGACTGCCGGTTCATCGTACCATGGGGCGCGCGGGTGGCTTTGCTGCGGGTCGGTGGGACGGCTGGGCCTGCGCGGCTGCACCGGGCTGGGTGCGGGTGGCTGCGGCAGGGTCGGAGGGGCGTGGTAGACTCTGCGTCGGTCGGTAATTGGCAGGAAGGACGCGATGAGTCAGACCGTTTCTACGCCGAAGCAGCTTGGGCGCTACACCGAGCTGACACTGCTGGGTCAAGGTGGCATGGGCGCTGTCTATCGCGCCTTCGATCCGTCGCTCCAGCGGACGGTGGCCATCAAGGTGATGCTCGGGCAAAACCCAGAGTTTCTGGCGCGCTTTGAGCGTGAGGCCCGCGCGGTGGCCAAGCTGTCGCATCCGAACGTGGTGCAGGTCTACGACTTCGGACGGGATGAGCAGAACAATCCGTACTTCGTGATGGAGCTTTTGCCGGGGCGGTCGCTCGATAGCTTGCTCAAGGAAAAGGGGCCGCTGCCCGCGCTGAAGGTGGTGGATGTGCTGCGCCAGGCGGCAGAGGGGCTGCAAGCGGCGCACGCGGTCGGGATCGTCCATCGCGACATCAAGCCGCACAACCTGATGCTGGATGATCAGGGCAACGTGAAGCTGGTGGACTTTGGCATTGCCCGCGACATGGCTTCGACGGAAGAGCTGACCTCGACGCAGGCGACGCCAGGCACGCTGCACTACATGGCACCGGAAGTGCTGTCGGGTCAGGCCGCTGATGCGCGGGCCGATATCTATGCGCTGGGGCTGGTCGGGTTTCACCTGCTCGCGGGCAAGCCGCCGTTTACGGGACAGAGCGCGGTGGCGGTGGCGATGAAGCAGATCAATGAGCCGCTGCCGGACCTGCGTGACGAAGTGCCGAGCGTTCCGGCCTCGCTGCGGCGGCTGATTGAGCGGATGACCGAAAAGAGCGTGGGCGCGCGGATGCAGAGCTGCTCCGATGTGTCGCGGGAAGCGTCGCTCATCGCGCATGAGATCCTGTCGGGGGCCACGGAGCCGTCTCGTCCGCCGGTTGCTTCAGGCGGTTCGCGTACGCTGATTGCGGCGGCGGCGGGTCTGGGGCTGACGGTGGCGCTGCTCCTGATGCTGGTGGTGGGCAAAGGGGCGCGGCGAGGTGGACACAGTGCAGAGTCGGTGCGCGCGGTGCCAGAGCGGTCGGTGGGGCAAGGCGTGGTGCACTCGGGCATCGCGCCAAGCGGTGCGCCAGCGGCTCCCCTGCCGGGACAAGTGCCGTCGTCACCGGAGACGCCCTCCGCGAGTGGTTCGGAGTCTGTGCCGAGCACGCCCAGTCCGCGTACGGAGCCTGCCAGTGCGCTGCCGTCCCCGATGACGCGATCGAGTACGGGGCCGCTGCGGGTGGCGGTGCTGAAGTTTCGCAACCTGGGCCAGGACGCCGAGCTTCTGTCTTTGTGCGAAGGACTGGGCGAGGTGCTGCTCGATACGTTTTCGAACAGCCCGGCGGTGCGCAAGCGGGTCAAGCTACTGGAGCGCAACCAGTTCGATGAGCAAAACCTGACCGAGCTGCTGCGGAGCAAAGAGGAATACCTGGACAAGGCGAGTGCGGCCAAGCTCGGCAAGGTGATTGGTGCCGAGGTGGTGGTGCAGGGCTCGTTTGAACGACAGGGCAAGCTGCTGCGGGTGGTGGCGCGGATGACGTCGCTCCAAGACGGTGAAGTGCTGGACTCGATGAGCGAGGTGCTGCCGTATGTGACGGCGAGCGAGCGGCTGCGGGTGGCGGAGATCGTGGCGGAGCGGCTGCGCGGTCGCTTGATTGCGCTGGCGGGCGGATAGTCGAGCGCGCCCCCGGGTTTGCCAAGACAGCCGCAGGTGGTTAGCATGGGCAGCGTAATGAGGTCGCTGCTCTGCCGATTCTGGCTGCTTGCACCGCTGCTGCTTCTGTTTGCACAAGGCTGCGGTGGCTTGCGTGCCGATGGGGGAACGCTGGGCGAAGCGACGACTAGTTACCTGCCCGCAGAGGCATCGGGATCGGAGCGGCGCGCAGTCGAAGAAGATGCGACGGTTGAGTCCGATGACGATGATGACGACGCCAAGCGGGATGGGGATGTCGGCTCGGAGCGGTCCGCGCTGGATCAGGCTCCATCGACCGTGGCTCCTCAGCCTGCGCTGCTGTTTCGCTGGCGACACCGCCGAGTAGATGGTGGCCTGTCTGCGCTTCAGTTTCGACGGGTCGCATTGCCCTTACGTGGTCCCCCATGTGGCGGAAAGGGCGAGTGCTAATGCGCCAGACCGGATCACGGCAGCGGTCGTGGTCCTCGCGGGCCGATGTCAGGCCCGGCGCGATGGCTGCTCGCTCGATCGAATTCGGAAGCTGGGGCGCACGATGAAGGTCGTACGCACCCGCTGACGCATCTTGTGGATGGGAACTCCCGAGGCCGGGTTGGCCAAGGAGAACGTCATGGGGTCTGCGGAAGAAGAAGAAGAACATCACGAGCCTGCGGGGCATGGTCGCTCCCAGCTGCTGCTGCACGCGCTGGCTCATGCGGCGCACTATCTGCCTGCTCAAGCGCCGCTCGAAGTCTTTGTCCATCACAACACGCTGCATGCCTTTCAGTCGCTGCCGTTCTATGACGCGCTGACGGTGGCTGGGCGTCGGCTGCGGGCTCGGATGTTTCTGTCCGAGTCAAGCTATCGCGGGGCGCTGCATCGGGGACGAATCACCGATGCGGAGCTGCGTCGCGTGCTTTCGTCTGCGCAAGCGGTGGCGCGGCCTGCGGACTGGCCGGAGCGGCTGCCTTCCCCCGAAGCACTGGCGTTTCTGATCATGCGGCACGGCCTGCACGAGACAACGGCGGCGGGACTTGAGTGGCTGCTGACAGAGACTCCGGCGATACAGAAGCTGCGGGACGATCTGCCGGATGCGGCGCGCAAGCGACTTCTGTCGGTGGCCAATGCGGACTCGGTGTCGGTGCGGCCTGCGAGCGAGGCGGCGACGACCGAAGCGCTGTGGCAGGCGTGTGCAGAGCTGGCTTCGCACGCGCAGCAGCCGCCGGAAGACAAGCCGGAGCCGCTGTTCTTTCGGGAGCCGCTGTGGAGCCTGTCAGGGGAAGACCCTTGCGAGCTGGTTCATCAGACACTGATTCCGCTGGCGGCGGCTTTCCTAGACCGAGGCGAGGCGCAGTGGCCGATGCCGGACCGGATGCGTGGCTTTTACCTGGTCTGGGAAGACATCATGACGGCGGGCTTGGTGGTTCGTCCGGCGTGGAGTCGTCAGCTCGGGCGACGGATTCGTGCGCACCAGCGCGATGGCTACGACGCAGAGCATGAGGTGCTGGATCTGCTCGATGAGCTGGGCATTTCCGACGCAGAGCTGGAAGAGTACGTGACGCAGACGCTGCTCCACCTGCCGGGCTGGGCGGGCATGTTTGCGCGGCTCGAACAAAACAGCGACCCGATCATGGCCAACCGGGCGAAGGTGCGGCTCATCGACTTTTTGGCGGTGCGGCTGGAGCTGGACGAGCTGGCCTTTTCCGACATTGCTCAGCGGCTGGGCTACGACGGTCCGCTCAAAGGGCTGCGCGGGTGGCTTCAATCGCAGATGGCGGTCAAGCAGGCGGAATCGGTACACGGAGCGCTGGGCTGGTCGCTGTTTCAGCTGATGCAGCTGGCCGGGCAGCGTCCGCAGGATCTGCGACAGCTCAGTCCGCAAGAAGCGCGGGCGCTGGTGGGCTGGGTGATGCGCTTTACAGAGTCGGTGCGGCTGCCGCTGTGGCACGACGCCTACGAGCTGCACTATCGCGACGAGCTGCTCTTGGGGCTGACGGCGAACCGAGCGGTGCGGGCGGAGCGGAGCGGGGCGTCGTCTCCTTTGCCTGCGACGATTCAGCTCCTGTGCTGCATTGATGATCGCGAAGAGTCGCTGCGACGGCACTTCGAGGTCTTGTGTCCCGACAGCGAGACGTTTGGCACGGCAGGCTTTTTCAACCTGGCGATTGCCTATCAGGGCATTGATGATCCGTCGACGTTTCCGCTGTGTCCGGTGGTGGTGACGCCGCGTCACAAGATCGTCGAAGAGCCGGACGAGCAGCAGGTCGAAAGCTACGCACGCAGGCAGCGTCGGCAAGCGCGCTGGAGTCGGCTGACCGGGCTGTACAAAGAAGCGTCACGGTCTTTGCTGCTTGGCTCGGTGCTGACGGCGGCGAGCGGGCTGTGGTCGGCGGTGCCGCTGCTGCTGACGATCTTTGCGCCGGGGCTGGCGGCGAAGATGCGTCAGCGGGTGAGCAAGCGGCTGATTCCCGAGGTCCGTACGCACTTGTCGGTGCGTGGCGAAGAGACGTCTGCGGACGGTGCGCTGATTCAGACCGGGTTTTCGATTCCCGAAAAGGCGGATCGGGTTGCGACGCTGCTTCAGAACATCGGGCTTACGCGCGGCTTTGCGAAGCTGGTGATCATCTTGGGGCATACCTCGCACAGCGTGAACAACCCGCACTTTGCGGCGTATGCGTGTGGAGCGTGTGGTGGTCGCAGCGGAGGTCCCAATGCGCGGCTGTTTGCACGAATGGCCAATCGCAAGCCGGTGAGAGAGCTGCTGCGCGCGCGTGGCATCGACATTCCCGATGGCACGCGCTTTGTCGGTGGAGAGCACGACACCTGCGATGACACGGTGCGGCTGTTCGAGGAAGAAGAGGTTCCTACCGAGCTGCATGCGGATCTGTCGCGGGCCAAGGCGCTGTTGCAACAAGCACTGCTCGACAATGCGCGCGAGCGGGTGCGTCGCTTTGATGCGGCGCCGCTTGGGCTCGGGGCAGTGGCGGCGCAAGCCCACGTCGATGAGCGCAGCGCGGATCTGAGCCAGGCGCGGCCAGAGCTGGGTCATGCCACCAACGCATCGGCGATCATTGGGAGACGGGCGCTGTCGAAGGATCTGTTTCTCGATCGACGGACGTTTTTGATCTCGTACGACCCGACGATTGATCCCGACGGCGCGATCTTGGAACGAACGCTGGTGGCGGCGACGCCAGTCGGTGCGGGCATCAACCTCGAGTACTACTTTTCGACGGTCGATAACCAGCGGCTCGGGGCGGGAACCAAGCTGCCGCACAACGTCACGGGGCTGTTTGGGGTGATGAACGGCGCGTCGAGCGACCTGCGGACTGGGCTGCCCGCGCAGATGATCGAAATCCACGAGCCGATTCGGCTGCAGCTCGTCATCGAGAACCGACCGGCGGTGCTGGCGGCCATCTTGGAACGACAGCCGACGGTTGCAGAGTTTGTTCTAAACCACTGGGTGCAGGTGATTTCCGTGGACCCCGAATCGGGTGAGCTTGCGGTGTTTGTGCCGAGCGTGGGCTTTGTGCCGTGGACGCCGGCCAGCGGCAGAGGCTGGGAATCGGTGCCGACGACGGCTTCGTGGCATGCCTATTACGCGGGGCATCGCAGCTTTTTGCCTCCGGCGCGGCTTGTGGCACGCAAAGGCAAAGTCGCCAAGCATGACGGCGTGAAAGAGGGAGGCGCGCGATGATTCCCTCGATGACGATCTGGAGCTTTGCGGCGATGGCGCCGGCTTGGCCCGCGCTCTGTGCGCTGCTGATTGGTGCGCTGGCGTTTGCGCAGAGCCGTCCGCGTGAGCAGGTGGTGGTGGCGCTGACTCACATCGCGCTGTGGCTGACGCTGGCTTCGATGGGCGCGGGGACGCTGCTGTGGCTTTGGGGCGGGCTTACGCCGGTGGATCTGCGGCTGTTTGACATCTATCGAAGCGGTGACTACGCGCTGGAGCTGCGGCTGTACTTTGACCTGGCGAGCGTGGTGGTGGCGACGGTGGCATCGGTGCTGATCCTGGCCACCAGTCGCTTTGCGCAGCGCTACCTGCACCGCGAGCCGGGCTTTCTGCGCTTCTTTGTGCTGATGCTGATCTTTGCGTCGGGCGTGATGCTCTTGGTGCTGGGCGGAAGCTACGATCTACTGCTCGCCGGGTGGGAGATTGTCGGCTGGACGTCGGTGCTGCTGGTGGGCTTCTTTCACGAACGACAGGGCCCGGTGCGCGCGGCGCTGCGGGTGCTGGTGACGTATCGGCTGTGTGACATCGGGCTGCTGGTCGGCGCGGTGGCGCTGCATGGCTGGCTGCACAGCACGGCGTACCTGGACATCTTCGAGCATGTGCGGGGGGCTCCCGGCGGTGGGGCGGCGCTGTTTGTCGGGCTGTGTCTGCTGTTTGCGGCGATGGGCAAGTCGGCGCAGATTCCGGTCGGTGGCTGGCTGCCGCGCGCGATGGAAGGTCCAACGGCATCGAGCGCGGTGTTCTACGGTGGGCTGTCGGTTCACATGGGCGTCTATCTGCTGATTCGATCGGCGCCGGTGCTGGAGCACGCTCCGCTTGTGCGGCTTGGGATCGTGGGAATTGGCGGCGTGACGGCGGTGATGGCGGCGCTGTCGGGACAGGTGAGCGCCGATGCCAAGAGCGGGCTGGCCTACGCGACGATCAGCCAAGTCGGCTTGATGTTTGTCGAGGTTGGGCTCGGGCTGCCGAAGCTGGCGCTGCTGCACCTCGCGGCGCACTCGCTTCTGCGCTACTACCAGTTTTTGCGCACGCCTTCGACGCTGCAGGATGCGCTGTATCGACGGCGGGCCGGAGGTCAAGCTGCGATGGCTTTTCAGGCGCAAGCCGCGTCACCGCGTCAGCGCTTCTTGTATCGCCTGGCGATTGAGCGGTTTGCGATAGAGGCGGTGCTGGATCGCTGGGTGGCGCGTCCGCTGTTGTCGCTGGCGCGAGCGCTCGGTCGTCGTGAAGATGCGCTGGTCGGCTGGCTGATGGGCGACTCGCAGGCCGGAAAGGACCAGGGCCATGGAAACTGATCTGCTGCTGATGACGATCATTTGGGCGCTGCCGCTTGCGATGTCGCTGCTGCTGCGCGGCCCGCGTCTGGATCGTGCGGTGCGACCGCTGGCCATTGTGACCACGGCGCTGGTGGTGCTGCTGTCGCTGTGGGCGTTTGTGCGTGATGGCTCGGAGCATCACTTTGCGCGCAGCGAAGCGACCTGGGCACCGATGCTGCTCGGGATTCGCTATCACGTCGGCATTGATGGACTCAGCGCGGTGCTGCTGCCGGTGTCGGCGGGAATTGTCTTGTGTGTGCTCTTGGCGGCGCCTCGGCGGCTGCTGACGAGCGTGCTGATTCGACGGATGCTGCTCACCGAGAGCTTGCTGCTCGGCGTGCTGGTGTCGCTGGATCTGAGCATCCTGCTGCTGTTTTGGGTGTCGTCGCTGTGGCCGCTTCTGTGGGACATGTATAAGCGCGGCGAGCGAGGCGGGATGCGGATGATGACCATCCTGGGCGTGGCCAGTGCGCTGCCGATGGTGGTGTTTGTGCTGCTGCTCGGGGTGTTTCGTGCCAAGTCAGGGGCAGCCGTGCAGACGCCGTACGATCTGATTGCGCTGTCGCAGCGTCAGATGACCGATCCGCTGCCGAGCTGGCTCGGGATCTTGGTGATGATCGGAGCGCTCACGCGGATGGGCTGCTTTCCGTTTCACTTCTGGATTGCGCCGCTGTCGGAGCGAGGTCCGCTGCCGCTGGTGCTGACCGCGTTTGCGACGCCGCTCGGTCTGTTTGTGATGACGCGGGTGATGATGCCGCTGTTCCCGGAGCTGTTTACGCAGGCGATGCCGGTGCTGTTGCCGCTCGGTCTGGTGACGGCGACGTACGGGGCGATCCTGGCGATGGCGCAGCACGATCTGCGGCGGATGCTTGGCTACTTTTGGATCAGCCAGCAGGGGTTTTTGCTCGCGGGCGTGGCGTCGATGAATGCGCCGGGTGTGAGCGGATCGCTGATTCACGCGATTGGCACGGTGGTGGTGCGAACGGGTCTGGCGCTGCTGATTGGTGCGATTTATGCGCGAACCGGCACCTGCGATGTCCGCAAGCTGGGAGGCTTGGTGCGAACGGCTCCGCGCATGGCCACCGGCTTTCTGCTGCTGGGAGTGGCGGCGGTTGGCAGTCCGGGCACGCTCGGCTTTGTGTCCGAGGACTTGATTGTGCAAGGTCTGCTCGATCACCACGCGATTGCTGCCGTGATGGTGCTGATTACGACCGCACTCAACGGAATTCTGCTGTTTTTGGCGTTCCTGCGGGTGTTTTTGGGGGAAGGACTGGGGCAGTCGGCCACCGAGATGACGTTCCCGGATCTGCTGCCGCGTGAGCGCTGGGTCGCGGTGTCGCTGTTTGGGCTGCTGTTGCTGGGCGGTCTGCTGCCGGCGCCGCTGCTCGCGGTGCGGACTTCGGTGGTGGACGCGCTGCACGACATCGAAAAGCCGGGGCTGCCTGCTCCGGCGGACAGTGCGGCTGAAGTCGACGCGCATGCGCCGGCTCCGCACGCACCGTAGCGATCGTTAGCCGATGCCGAGGCCGTGGCGAACCACATCGACCAGGGCTTCGGCGCGGGCCCTAAGGCCGGTCAGGTCGAGCGGCCTGTAGATGAGGTTGACCGCCGCGCGCACCATCTCGTAGTCGCCGGGCTTGACCGGATAAATCTTCGACGGGATGTGCAGCGGGAAGCGATCGCCGACGACGGCTTTGGCGTTGCAGCAGGCGCGCAGGCCCTCGCGACCGTTTAGGCGGCCAAAGCCCGAGTTGCGGACGCCGCCAAACGGCAGACCTTGGACCATGTAGGCCAGGCCGTAGTCGTTGATGCAGGTCGATCCGGCGATGAGCTGATCGGCGAGCCGACGGGCGCGCGCTTGATCCTTGCTAAACACGCTGGAGCCGAGTCCAAAGACGCTGTCGTTGGCCAGCTCGATGGCGTGGGCGTCGTCGCGGACGCGCATGATGGCCATGACCGGGCCGAACGTCTCTTCGCGCATGATGGCCATGCTGTGATCGACGTCGACGAGCACGGTGGGCTGAAAGAAGCTGCCGCCGGGACGACGAGCACCACCGACGAGGGCTTTGGCTCCTTTGCTGACCGCATCGTGGACGAGGTGTTCGACGATCTCGACCTGATGCGGCATGGTCATGGCACCGACGTCGATGTCGGCGCCATTTCCCGACAACGGATCACCTTGGCGCAGGGCTTGGGCCTGGGCGACGACGCGCTCGATGAAGCGGTCGTAGATGCCGTCCATGACGTAGATGCGCTCGGCGGCGAGGCACATCTGACCGGAGCAGATGAAGACGCCCGCGAGTGCGCCTGCGACGGCTTGCTCGAGGTCGGCGTCATCACAGACGATGAGCGGATCTTTGCCGCCCAGCTCGAGGATGACGGGCGTGAGGTTCTGGACGCTGCCTTCGAGGACGCGGCGACCGTTTGGAACCGAGCCGGTAAAGACGATCTTGTCGACGCCGCAGCGAACCAGGGCCGCGCCGGTGTCGCCGTAGCCGGTGATGATTTGAACGAGGTCGGGAGAGTGTCCGCACGACGAGAGCACTTCGTCGAGGAGCGCTTGAACGCGCGGTGCGGAGTAGCTGGACCACTCCGAGACCTTGGCGAGGACGGCGTTGCCTGAAAACAGCGCCGGAATCATCGGACCGAGGATGTTTTGCAGCGGGAAGTTCCACGGACAGATGACGCCGATGACGCCGAGCGGATGGAACTCGATGGTGGCGGTCTTGTGAAGCAGCAGCCCCGACGAGATCTTTTCGGACTTGAGGTCTTCTTCGCCGTTTTTGATGGTGTAGCGGATCTTTTCGCAGACGGGGAAGATCTCGCCCATCATCGCGTTTTGCAGGGTCTTGCCCGCCTCGGCGGACAGCATGCGGCACAGCTCGTCGGCGTGGTTTAGGACGGTGTCGAGCAGCTTGCGCAGGACGCGACGACGCTCGGCAAAGCTGGTCTTTTTCCACTTTTGCTGGGCGATGCGGGCGCGGGCCAGGCGCTCGCTGACTTCGGCGGCGTCCATGGCGGGCACTTCACCGAGCACTTCACCGTTTGCGGGATTGCGACAGACGATGGTGCGTGGGCTGACTGGGCCAGACGGTCCCGAGGGTGGCGGACCTTCGCCTGAGCCCTCTTTGCGTTCATCGGACGACGACGGAAGAGCTGGCTCTGCGGACTTGGCAGCGGGCGCTTCACTGACGGTGGCTTCCGCTGAATCATCTCGAGCGGGCGCTGCGGCTACATCGGTGGAAGCAACACTTGGCTCAGCTTGCTCGGCGACGACGGCAACTTGCGAATCCTCTACGGGCTGGGCGACTTCGGGAAGATCGCTGACAGCGACGGCGGGAACCTCATGGGTGGCAGTCTTGGGCTTGGCGCGACGAGATGCTTTGGTCTGAGTGGCTTTCTTCATGATGGCTCCGACAGCTACCGAGGTGGCGCTGTCCTTTGGCTAGGGCGGCGGACTTTAGCAACAAGGTCGCGAAACGAAAAGCGCAAAGGCGAAGGGGCTTCTGCTAGATTTCCGCGCCGTGAACCGTCTCAAAACGCAGCCTGTGCGGCGAGTGCTGGCCCTGGAGTCATCGTGTGACGAGACTGCCTGCGCCATCGTCGAGGCTGAGCACGACTATGGCCATCCTGAACATCGCTTGCTGGTGCGCGCCGACGTGGTGGCGTCGCAGGCAGCGATTCATGCGCGCTTTGGCGGCGTGGTTCCCGAGGTGGCGGCGCGACATCACATCCAAAACTTGATTCCTGTGATCGACGAGGCGCTGTCGCAGGCGGAGCTGACGCTCGACGACATCTCGGCGCTGGCGGTGACGCGCGGTCCGGGGCTGATTGGCGCGCTGCTCGTGGCGGTTCAAACGGCCAAGGCGCTGGCGTTTGCGCGGCAGCTGCCGATCGTCGGGGTGAACCACCTGGAAGCGCACCTTTTGGCCGCGTATCTGAGCGACGGGACAAGCGAACACAGAAGGCCGCCTTTGCCGCACCTTGGGCTGCTGGTATCGGGCGGACACTCGTCGCTGGTGCTGGTTCATGACTTCGGGCGCTATGAGGTGCTGGGCTCGACCTGTGACGACGCGGCGGGGGAAGCGTTTGACAAGGTCGGCAAGCTGCTCGGGCTGGGCTATCCGGCGGGGCCGCTGATCGATCGACTGTCGTCGCAAGGGGATCCGAAAGCGGTGCCGATGCCGAGAGCGATGCTCGGGGCAAAGCGCGGTCTGGCGATGAGCTTTTCGGGGCTGAAGACGGCGGTGGCGGCGCACCTGGAACGGCACGGTCAGCCAAAGACGGAGCAGGCGCTGGCGGATCTGTGCGCGTCGTTTCAGTCGTCGGTGGTCGAGCAGCTGGTGCGCAAGACCGGGCTGGCGCTCGATACGCACAAGCTGCCGGCGGTGGTGCTGTCGGGTGGCGTCGCGTGCAATCGGGCGCTGCGTAGTGCGGTGGCGGCGCTGTGTGCGTCGCGAGGTCTGTCGTTCTTCGTCGCTCCACCGAGGCTGTGCAGTGACAACGCTGCGATGGTGGGCGCGGCGGGATATTACCGTCTGTGGCGTGGTGAGAGCGCCGGACTGGACTTACATGCTGTTGCCAACCTCCCTCTCTGAAGAGACGTCGTTTGCCATCGGTGGCAAGGTCGAAGCGCTGAGCCCGCATGGCTCGTCGGACATCTTGGATGCGCGCGAGCTTCTGCGTCGCTACGGACTGGCGGCCAAGAAGTCGTGGGGACAGAACTTTCTCGTCGATGAGCGCTCGTATTCGGCGATCGTGCGGGCGTGCAGCCTGACGCAAGAGGAAGTCGCGGTCGAAGTCGGTGCGGGGCTCGGTACGCTGACGAGTCGCTTGCTGGCGACGGGAGCTTCTGTGGTTGCCGTCGAGCGCGAGCGGGATATGTGCGAGGTGCTGCGAACCGAGCTGGGCGGACGGGATCGCTTTACGCTGCGAGAGGAAAACGCGCTGCACCTGGATATTCCGTCGCTGGCGAGCCAGTTTGGGCGAAAGCTGACGCTGGTGGGGAACTTGCCGTATCAGATTGCGTCGCCGCTCATCTTTCAGTTTCTGGCGGCACGGTCGTCGCTGCGGCAGATCGTGATCATGATTCAGCGAGAGATGGCGGATCGGGTGCTGGCCGCGCCGGGAAGTCGAGACTCCAACGCGCTCGGGGTGCAGATTCAGATGGTCTGTGCGACGCGGCGAGTCTGTCAGGTCGGGCGTGGCTCGTTTTTGCCGCCGCCGCGTGTCGATTCGTCGGTGGTGATGCTGACTCCGCTGCCGTCGACGGCGGTGCCGCTGCGTGATCTCCAGATGTTTCATCAGGTGGTGCGCGCGGCCTTTGGGCAGAGACGCAAGACGCTGCGCAATGCGCTGTCGGCGGCGTTTTCAGACGATGCGATGGCCAGCCTGGCCAGCTGTGGGGTGGATCTGTCGCGTCGCGGTGAGTCGCTGCTGCTGTCGGAGTTTGCGACGCTGTCCGACGCGCTGTCTGCGCACCATGAACAGTCCCAGCGGGCGCAGAGCTGACGGAGTCTTGCCATGAACCGTCGAGTGCTGGGTCTGTCCATCATCGTGCTGGTTGTGACGGTGACGGTGTTTTTCTATCGCCATCGTGAGCGAGAGCTGGCCAAGCTGAAGATCGATCCGGGTCCGACGATGCTGGCGCGGCTTCAGAGTGATAACTCGTCGCTGAGCCTGACTGGAGGCGCTCCGCTGGCTTCGTCGGCGGGAACGACGAATCGCACGGGCTCGGTGGTGGTTCAAGGAAGCTGGGGGGGCGGGCTCGGACAGTTTGGACGCAAGAAAGCGGCTGAGTCGAGTCCCGAGGGTCCGATGGGGCTGTCGGTGGCTCCCGACGGAAGCGTGCTGATTGTCGATCAGGTCAACCGGCGGATCGAGCGCTATCGCGACGGAAAGCCTGTCAGCACGACCCCGATTGGTGGCGATACGGTGCAAGACTTGGCGCTGCTTCCCGAGGGACGACTGGCGGTGCTCGATCGGTTCGTCGACAAAGGCGTGCAGATCTACGAATCGGACGGCAGGCTGCTTAACGACGTGGTGCTCGGTGGTCAGACGGAGCTGGGGAGCCTGACCGGCGTGTTTGCCGATGCGAGCGGTGTCTACGTCGAGCGTGAGCACGGGCTGGTGCTGCGGATCGCGGACGCGAGCGGCAATCGCGTGACGGGAGAGCGCGAGCTACCGGGTCGTCCGTCGCGGGATGGTCAACTGGTGATTTCGGCGGCGCTGCTGGAGCGTCAGAGCGGTCAGTTTTTGGTGCGAGCGATCGATCGGGTCAAAGGCTCGCCGGTGTGGGAGCGGGTGATTCAGCTTCCGACGCCGATTTTGCACATGGTGATGCTCGACAGCGACAAGCAGGGACGGATTTACGCAGCGGCGGTGACGGCGCTGGAAGAACAGGTTCCGCCGTATCGGCTGACCGACGAAGCGCTGTTTGCGGTGCAGCTTGGTCGCGATGGCAGCGAGCGCGGGCGACTGAAGCTGCCACCGCTTCACGGCAGCGACGAGACATTCCGACCCGTGTCCGTTGGTGATGATGGCAGCCTGTATGTGATGCGATCGAGTGAGTCGGGACTGACGGTGACTCGTTACGTGTTCTAAGCTCACAGCCGGAGGATGAACCATGAGCGCGGGAACCGATCTCGCCAGCGCTGCGAAGCTTTCGCCCGTCGTGGGTCAGTCGGTCTATCTGGGCCGCATCGACTACGGGGTTGCGTGGAAGCTTCAGCAGCTTGCCGTCGAGCAGCGTCAGCTAGGACAGATCCCCGATACGCTGCTTTTGTGCGAACACAGCGATGTGATCACCGTCGGACGAAGGCAGACGGGGCTCGGCAACGTGCTGGATCGTCGCTTTCCGGTCTTTGAGATCGAGCGGGGCGGCGACGTGACCTATCACGGGCCGGGACAGCTCGTCGGATATCCGATTGTGGCGCTGCGTCCGAGCGAAGATCCGGCGCAGCCATTCGGGGAACAGGATCTGCATGCGTTCTTGCGGGCGCTCGAAGAAGGGTTGATTCGGCTCTGTGTCGACTGCGGCATCGCGAGTGATCGCAAGCCTCGCTACACCGGGGTGTGGACGGCGGATCTGCGCTGGAAGCTGGCGTCGCTGGGTGTGGCGGTGCGTCGCTGGGTGACTTCGCACGGCTTTGCGCTGAACGTGACGACGGACCTTACGCGGTTCTTTGCGATCAATCCGTGTGGCATGCAGGCCGAGGTGATGTCGTCGCTTTTGCAGCTTGGTGCGCAGCGTGACGGTCAGCCGGTGACGCTGGAGCTGCTGCTTGAGCCGTGCGCTCGAGCGATTGGTGACGCGCTGGGACGACGGCTGCCGCTTAGGTCGCTGGCTGAGTCGGGACTTGGACCGCTGCTCGACGAAGCGCGACTGCGGCCAGAGCTGCCGAGGCTAACGAGCGACCAAGACCGGCTCGCGTAGTCGTCGCTGGGTCATCTCGTAACCCAGGCGCAGCGCGTCTCGACCGGGCGCTAACCGAAACGGCGACAGCTTGGGCAGCGACGGCTCGTGCAGCAGGTGAAGCTCGGGCCAGTCGGGGACGTTGTTTTGCACCTTCACCACTTTTCGCCACGGGGAGTGCGCGGGCAGGTGATGAAACAGCACGCGCGCGCCCGGTGTTGCCGTCGAGATACCGGGACGATCGGCAATGCCTCCATCGAGATAACGCTCGCTACCGATCTCGACGGGCTGAAACATGCCGGGGAAGCAGCACGAAGCGCGAATGGCCAAGGCCAGATCGCCGTCGTCGAGCACATCGGTCGAGAGCGTGCGCAGGTTGAACGCAGCGACGCGAATCTTGGTCGGACACTCGGAAAATTCACGCACATCGACGCGATCGAGCAGATCCCGAATCATCGAGTCGAAGGCATGACCGCGCAAGAGCCCGGGACCGCTGGCTTCGTCGGCAAGTCGATCGACACCCAAGAACTCGGCCACGGTTCGACGCAGACCGTGACGCAGGTAATACGGCAGCCCAACGAACGGATCGAAGTCCCAAAAGGCATCGCGCGACAGCGACAGCAGCGTGTCTTGAAGCACCGTCGCGGGCAAGCCAGCTCCCCACAGTCCAGCGACGAGCGCTCCGGCTGATGATCCGCCGACTTGGGTGGGACGCAGACCGGCTTCTTCGAGCGCCAGCACCACGCCGGTATGCGCGAAAAATCCGAAGAATCCCGACGACAAGATCAGCTCGAAAGGATGCGATGCGAGGTATTCACGAAGCGTTGGCATGACGAAACCTTGGTTCTTGGGCGATCGTCGAGCTGCGACGGACTATTTCCGCTTGTGTCGTCGCGGCAAGTCGGCGAGCGCAGCCAGATAGTCAATGGGCGTATCGACGGGCGGCGGACCCAGCTCTTGTTCAGACAGCGGACCGAGGTCGCGAAGACCGCGTGCCAGCGCGCGCAGGAGCTCTCGGGTTCCGGGCAGCGAGCCGAGTGCAGGAAGTAGATCTCGCTCACCAGCACCGTCGGCGATGATGCGTCCGAGCCGGTTGACGGTGGCCACTGAGACGCGACGTCGACGCAGCAGATCTTGCAGGGAGTTGCGCAGCGAATCGACGCTGTAGGCGTGACGATCGACCATCTCGACCGCGACGCGAACCACCGCCGCTGCTTCGAGCCGCTCGTCTTGAAACAGCACGAGCGCCGCCTGAAAGTAGTTGTAGATCGGGACGAGCCGCGTGCCGTAGCGATCGAACTTGCTCGGCGGAGACTTGCGATCGAGGTGAATGAAGATTCGCTCGACCGCCTCTGCATGCGGCAGCGACTCAAACAGCGAGATCGTCCGCGACGCATCGTCTTCGTACGTTCCCGCGCTGCGCAGCACTTGCTCTAGCACGGTGCGATCGACCCGGCGCGACAGCAGATCGCCATACAGCGAGTAGATGAGCGCATCGGACTCGGCATCGTCGCCAAAGCAGACCTCGCGGGTCTTGTCGGTGACGCCCGCGCGACCGGCCAGCAGCGCCGGAAGCTTGTAGCCGACCTGCTCGCGAAGCGCGCGAAAGCGTCCGGTCAGCATGTTGCGCAGGTTTGGCTTGAGGACAAACTCGTCAAACTCAATGCCGTCGAGCCGTAGCTTTTCGGTCAGCACTTTGCGCATTTGCCGAGGCGAGCCCGAGATAAAACAGATGCGCGCGCGACCTTGGCCCGACTGACGAAGCTCTCGCAGCAGCGTGGCCGCGCCGGGGACGGTTCGCTTGTCTTCGGCGTCTTCGAACGCGGTGCGCAGCAGCGACATGAACGTGTCAAAGTCGGTGCGCAGATAGGTCTTGTCGAGATCCCAGCGATAGATGACGTTCGGCGCGCTCGTCTGGCTGGCGTCGGGCTGGCTTGGGCTTGTGTGCGCAGTCTGCTCCGCTGCCGTGCTCACGTTGCGTCCTCACTGTGAAGTGCCGCTTCGCGCAGTCCGCGCTCCATATCGGCGAGCAGTCCGCTGGAGACACCCTTTTTGGCGACCTTGATCGCGTTTTGGATCGCTTGGGCTTGGCTGCGTCCATGCGCTTTGATGAGCAAGTGATCGAAGCCGAGCAGCGGCGCGCCTCCGTACTGCTTCCAGTCGGTCAGATCCTTGAGCTTGCCGATTCCACCCGACAGCATCGCCAGCCCCGCGCGCCACATCAGCTTTTCTTTGTACGCGTAGTGAGCCAGTCGGACCACCGTTTCGGACACGCCTTCGAGCATCTTGAGGACGACGTTTCCGACGAAGCCCGAGCAGATCACGACGTCCGCGACTCCGCGCGGAATGTCGACGCCTTCGACGTTGCCGATAAAGTGCAGGCCGCGTAGCTCTTTGAGCCGAGCATGCGCAGCGACGACTTCTTTGGGGCCTTTGCCTGCTTCGGCTCCGTTTGAGAGCAGCGCAACTTTGGGTCGGGGATTTTTGGAAATCCGCGACGCGTACGCTGCACCCATCACGGCAAAGCTGACCAGATCGTCAGCGGTCGCATCGAGCGTTGCTCCCACATCGAGGATCAGCGAAAACGGATCGTCTTTTTCGCCACGTCGCACCTCGGTGGGATAGACCGCTGCCAGAGCACAGCGACGGATACCGGGCAGTCTCTTCCAGTGCTGTACGCACGACAGAACCGCCGCTCCGGTGTTGCCTGCGGACACCAGCGCTGACGCTCGACCTTCGGCACACAAGCGCGCTGCCACCGCGATGCTGCTGTCTGGCTTTTGGATCAGCGCCTCTCGGGGCGACTCGTCCATCGTGATGACTTGGCTCGCGTGATGGATCGAGATTCGCTCAGCGTCGTAGCGCTGCTTCATCAGCAGGCCAGACAGCCGGGGCGCGTCACCGACCAGCAGCAGGTGCAGCGGCTCGCCACCGTCAGAACGTGCTTCGGGCTTTTCTGTCGCGGACTTATCGCCGGAAGGCTTGCCCGTCGCTGGCCGACTTCCCGCGCGCGGCTCGCTTGCTGGTTCCCCTGCGGCTTCGAGCGATAGCGCGCAGGCCGCCGCGACCACTTCTTCGGGGGCATGGTCACCGCCCATTGCGTCGACCACAATCGTGATGGGCTTGCGTTCGATGACGTGACCAGACATCAGGGTTTCACCATATCACGCGCTGCCCAGGTTTGCGGTGGTCGGCGGGCGTCATCTTACGCACCGATTCCCTCGCAGGGCGGCATAACGGTTGATTTCCTGACCAAAATCGCCGTACGATATCCCCCACCACAGACCTTCACTTCTGACGGCAGTTCACACGTAGAGCCGCTCGTTCCGAAAGAAGCTGGGTTCCAGTTGGTTCACTTTGGGGAGGACCGCGTGAGCGAGGACGACATCATTTATTGGCAGGATGTCCTGGAGCTGGTGCAGGCGGGAAAGACCTCGAACATGAAGTGTCCTTTCTGCCAAGGCGACACACTGACCGTCACCAAGCGTGAGCGTGTCACTTCCGTACAGTGTACGGCCAAGAAGTGTGGACACTACATTGAGGGGCGCTTTTCCGCAGATGATGTGGCGGAGTAAGCGTAGGTAGGAATCGCTTAGGAGTCGCTTAGGAGTCTCTTAGGAGTCTCTGGGGAATCGCTTAGGAGTCTCGTTAGGAGTCCGTAGGAATCGCTTGGGGGTCGCACAAGGAATCACACAAGAGACCACTCTGCTCCGTCTGGAACTGATGTACGGACAGCCCTTACGATGGATTCCTAATCAGGTGGTCAGCGAAGCAAGAAAGTTTCGGTGTTTGGTCATTTGGGAGTGAAGCAGTTGATGCTGGATCGGCTATATTCTTGCTTCGCTGGGATAGAAGTTTCTGGGGCTTGCGGATAGCGGTGTACGCGGTTGGTTTTGACGCACAGACCGCATCGTGAGTGAGGAGAAAAGGGACAGAACATGGCGCGCAACTTCCTCGGAAAAGGATGGCGCTATCCGGTGATGATAGACCGCCACGGCGGGATGGCGCAGAGCTCTCTCGATGACCTCGTGCGTGAGTCTATTTTGATCATCCTTGGTACTGCTCCTGGGGAGCGCGTGATGCGTCCGTATTTCGGATGTGACATTCACGAGCTTCTGTTTGCTCCGAACAACGTGAACACCGCTGGACTTGCAGCCCACTACGTTGTCGAGGCACTAGAGAAATGGGAGCCCCGCGTCGAGGATGTCTTTGCCGATGCGAACCCAGATCCGAATGAGCCTCATAAGTTGATCATCGATATCAAGTACAAGATTCGCGGCCAGAACGTTACTCGAAACCTCGTCTATCCGTTCTATCTGCGCAGGAGAGATCAAGAATGATCCCGACGCCGAAACTGGACGATCGGACGTACGCCGATATCATCGCCGAGGCCATTCGGCTGATTCCTAGGTACTGTCCAGAGTGGACGAACCACAATCCCTCTGATCCGGGTATCACCATCTTGGAGCTCTGTTCATGGATGACAGAGCTGATTCTGTATCGACTCAACAAGGTTCCAGAGAAGAACTATCTGACCTTCCTGGACATGCTTGGAATCAAGCTTCAGGCTGCACAGCCAGCCCGAGCGCTCCTGACGTTCAAGCTCGCGGAAGGAGTCGAGCGTCAGACGATTCGTCGTGGTCTGCAGGTATCGACTCCGCAGGCCGATGAGGAAGATGCAGTTCTGTTCGAGACGCAGCGTGATCTGACCGTGATCAGCGCAAACCTCGATCGCTGCTTTTCCTATTTCGATGAAGCGTATTCCGATAACTCTCCCTATCTGCAAGGAGAGCGTACGGAAGGATTCCTGGCGTTCGCAGGTGCCGAGCGTGTGGATCGCTTCATCTACCTGGGTGATGAGCGGCTCATCGGAGTCAATGACTCGACGGTGCTACGACTCCGTTTGACGGCTCCTGAGCATGGCGGACGCGATCTGGCGCGGCTCCTGAACTGGGAATACTGGAACGGAAGACGCTGGCGCGAGCTGACGCTTTCACAGCTGGAAGTAGAGCGCGGCGAAGTCATTTTCCAAGGCGTGGTCGATATGCAAAAGACCACGGTAAACGGGCTGGAGACGTACTGGATCCGAGGACGACTGGCGGAAGTTCCGCGCTCTGCTGCGGAGACAGAAGTCGATACCGTTCGCGGAATCATCGAGGTGACGGGAGAAGGAATTCTTCCTGATCAGGCGTTTGCCAACCTGGATAACAACGTCTTTATTGCGCTGGATCTTGGCAAGAACGTTCATCCGTTTGGCACAGAGCCAAAGCCAGATCACGTCCTGTATTTGGCATCGCAGGAAGCGCTCAGTCAGCTTGGTGTGCTGGTCGAGATCGATTTTGCGCTGAGCGATCCGCAGATTGCGCCGCCTCCCAAAGCGAGTGATGACCTCATCATGTCGTGGGAGTACTTCGATGGAAAGAAGTGGCGGATCTTAGGAAAGAGCACTCCATCGGGAAAGCCGCCGCAGGGTTGGGAACAGAGCGTGCTTGGTTTTGTCGACGGAACCAACGCGTTTACCAAGGGCGGAACGGTGCGCTTCAATCGCCCTGCGGATTTGCAGCCGGGCGAAGTGACGGGCGAGCCAAACTACTGGATTCGCATCCGCATCGAGCAAGGTGACTTCGGTGTTCCGGGCGCGTACATGCTCGACAATGACAAGTGGGTTTGGCGTGATGAGCGTCCGCTGAAGCCGCCTGCGTTCAAGAGCATCGGGATTCGCTATCAAACGGATCTCGATCACATCAAATACTTCGTTTCCTATAACGACTTTCGGTATCGCGATCACTCCGAAGAGGAGAAAAACGAATACCGACCGTTCCAGCCTTTCCAGGCAATTGCCGACGAAGGCGCAGCCGTGTATCTGGGATTCGATCAGCGTCTTCCCAATGAGACGATGAGCCTGTATTTCCAGTTCCAAGAGAGCACGGTTCTGGAACAGGACTTCGCGCACGCAGAGCACCTGACGCAGTACTACGAAAAGCGAAAGACGATTTGGGAACCCGAGCAGCGCATCGCTTGGGAGTACTACAACGGAAGGGCTTGGGTGACGCTGGTTGTTGCGGACGGATCCAAGAACTTTACGGAGTCCGGGTTTATCGACTTTGTCGGCCCGGACGATATGGAAAAGTCGCTCAAGTTTACCGAAGACCGCTTCTGGATTCGGGCTCGACTGGAGATGGGTGGCTACATCAAGCCGCCGCGTATCCGTCGCATCCTGCAAAACACGGTCGAGGTGGCCAACGTCCGTACCGTTCGCGATGAGATCCTCGGTTCGTCGGATGGCACGCCGCTACAGAGCTATACGCTGCTACACGGACCGCTGCTCGGTGGACAGGTCATCGAGGTTCGGGAACGCGAAGAGCCGATTGCCGATGAGATCGAAGAGCTGGGCGAAAACGCGGTGCGTGTCGCCGAAGATCGCGAAGGCGGCTACATGGTCCGCTGGAAGGAAGTCGAGAGCTTCTTCGAGTCGGTTCCCAAGTCGCGTCACTACATCATCGATCCGCTGACTCGGCAGGTGCGCTTTGGCGACGGCATTCGCGGCATGGTTCCGCCGGTCAGTCGCAACACCGTGATCGCCAATGAGTATCGCGTCGGTGGTGGCAGCAAAGGCAACGTCAATGCCTTTACGCTGACGTCGCTGACTCGAGCGGTTCCGTACATCGAAAAGGTCTACAACGTCCTTCCTGCCGTCGGTGGAGCCGACGCGGAAACGGTCGAGCAGGCCAAAGAGCGCGCACCGCTGCAGATCAAGAGCCGCGATCGCGCGGTGACGGCGGAAGACTTCGAGACGCTGGCGATGCGATCGACGACGAGCATTGCGCGGGCCAAAGCGCTGTCGTCCGACGATCAAGCGGGTCACGTTCACTTGGTCATCATCCCGCGTGGCGACGAAAAGAACCTGGATCTGACGCGCAAGCTGGTTCCGCCGCCGGAGCTGTGTCGGTTTGTGCGCAACTACCTGGATGAGCGACGGCTGATCACGACGATCCTCGACGTGACCAAGCCGGATTATGTGGAGATCTCGCTGAAGATCACGCTGATCCGTCGCACCGTCGGTCAGAGCGAGCGTCTGCGCACCGAGATCGAGCAGCGCCTGCGTCGATATCTGCATCCGCTCGTCGGTGGCAAAGATGGCAAGGGCTGGCCGTTTGGTCGTCCGGTGTATCGCACCGATCTCGTCCACATGGTCGAAGACATTCCCGGCATCGAAGCGATTGAGTCGATCCAAATCTACGACGAGGATCGTCGCATCAACGTCGATAGCGTGCGGCTCAAGGACGACGAGCTGCCCCATGTCGTCAACGTCGCTGTCGTCGAGCGCGTCCGTCAGGAGATGATCTGATGCTGCAAGAGCGCGAGCCGATGCAGCGTCGCCTGGTCCGCGTTCCTGACGTGGTTGGGCTGAACCTGCAGAAGGCTCTGCTACTGATTCAGCACGCTGGCCTGAAGGTCGGCGCGGTGCTGTACAAAGAAAGCTACGAGGAAAAGGACACCATCCTCGAGCAGAAGCCGCAGCGTGGGCAGATGGTCTACGCGTCGGACGAAGTGACGCTGTGGACCTCGCGTGAGAGCTACATCAAGTGGCTGCCCGCGATCTATCAGCGATCCGATGCGACGGGACGAAACTATGTCCGCGATCTGCTGTGGGTGATTCAGCACCTGTTTGGGTCGATCGAGACGATGCTCGATACGATCCACCTGTTCTTTGACTCGTACGAGACGCCCGAGCACTTCCTTCCGTGGCTGGCTGCCTGGTCGGCGATGATCCTGGAGCCGGACTGGCCCGTTTCGAAGAAGCGACGGCTGATCAAAAAAGCGATGGAGCTGTATCGGCTGCGCGGCACGGTGCGCGGTCTGAAGCTGTTCATTTCGCTGTTTACGGGCTTTGAGCCGCATCTGGCGGAAAACGAGTGGCCGTTTAACGGCTTCCGCATTGGTATTTCTTCGACGGTGGGCATTGATACGGTGATCCTGCCGCCCGTCGACAAAGCGCACTCGTTCGTCGTGGTGATGCCGCACAAGTTCAAGGACGTCACCAGCCAGTCGATCATCCGTCTCCATGAGATCATCGAGATGGAAAAGCCGTCGCACAGCACGTACATGCTGAAGTTCGAGGATCCTCGTCAGGCCGTCGAGGAGCGCGAGTTCTATCGCATCGGCGTGACGTCGGGCGTAAACGTCGGACAGGAAGTGGTGACGCCGCTGCCGATGGATGCAGAGACGGGCGAGCCGGACTATCCGAAAGAGCCGGTGATGCCGCCGCCGCCGCCGAATCCGTCGGTGTACGAGCTGTTCGGAACCAAGAAGCGACAGCTCCCGCCGATCGTGGGAGCGGCCAAAGCCGACAATGCTCCCGTCGAAGGTCGCGAAGTTACGTCGAGCAAGTATGGCTTCGAAGGTGCGCGTGAGTTCCGTCTCGACGACATCATGAAAGAGCTGCTGGCCCGCGCTGGGCTAGAGAATAGCGTCGATGTGTCCGTTGAAACAGGCTCGGGCACAGGCTCGGGCACTGGCGCAGACACGGGCGGAACAAGCAGCGTGGTGCTGGAAGAGCTGGCCAAGACCGATGTGGGCCAGGCTTCGGGCGATGAAGCGCTGCTGGAGTCGTCACTGCTCGTTTCAGACGGTGGAGATGCCAAGGTCGAGACGCCCAGTGTGGCTGTGAGCGAGCCGGTAAGCGACGAGAGCGGCAAGACGCCCGTGACAGAGCCCGCGACCGCGATGACAGACGAGGAACAAGACATTCCTCGCGCGGGGCTTGGGGCCACCGTCGAAGGCGGCGTCAAAGGCCAAAAGCCCAAGGTCGATATCGACGTAAGCGTCGAGGAGATTGGCGGCGACGAGATCGAAGAGGTCAGCGCCGACGACTGGCTGCAAGTAGCCGAAGCAGAGACGGAACAAAAGCCGCAGAGCAAGCCGCCAAGCGATCCGGTGGCCAAGGTCAGCGGCACGGCCAGCGTCGAAGGCAACGTCCAGACGGGCGGGCCTCGAGTCGAAATCGAGATCGAGAAGCGCGAAGTTCCAAGTGATGAAGGCCCCGCGCCAAGCGGCAGCGACAAGCCTTCCGACGGTTCCAAGAAATAGGAAACTTCTAACCAGGGTTCCCAGCGAGGGGCACGATGGCGACTGAGAGTGAGAGCAAAGTCAAGGGCTTCAAGCGGATCAACTTCTTCAAGGGCTTTCTCACCACCGAGCACGACTGGAACGATGCCGAGCGGTACCACATCGA
>ERZ724526.375-NODE-375-length-26453-cov-5.508864_pt1 | contig 26453 bp, 19 predicted proteins | sample MGYA00376059_ERZ724526 | MGnify/ENA primary metagenome ERZ724526 (study PRJEB28724, sample SAMN07190883) | activated sludge metagenome | isolation source: activated sludge of sewage treatment plant in Hong Hong | place: Hong Kong | collected 2016-03-17 ...
AGGCCTTACTATGAATATCTGGATTAACGGTCTTTCAGGCCAGATTGATGTCATCAATGGTTTAAACCACTACATAGGCATGAAGCCTATACACGTAGGTATGTTTCCCGAGTTCAAATTTTTACCTTATGTAGTTGGATTCTTTATGCTTTTGGGTATGATAGTAGCCATAACCGGAAATAGAAAATTTTTATTCGCCTACCTGATGCTTACCTGCATTGGAGGTATTTTGGCTTTAGTTGATTTTTATCTTTGGGGAAAAGATTATGGAAGCAATCTGGATCCTCATGCACCCATACAAGTTACCGGACTTACTTACCAACCTCCCATTATAGGACATAAACGACTTTTAAATTTTGATGCGTATTCATTTCCCGATGTTGGCGGATGGATTGTAATAGCAGCGGGTGCACTTGCATTTTGTGTTTGGTTTGTAGAATGGTATAAACACAAAAGACCCGGTGGTTTTTTTAGCAGAAAAAAAGCAGCACCTGCTTTATTAATGAGTCTTTCATTTATTTTTTTATCATGCAGCACCAAGCCACAACCGTTTGAGTCAGGAAAAGACAGTTGTCACTTTTGCAAAATGAGCATTACTGATACACGTTTTGGTGCAGAAATTATTACCAAAAAAGGCAAAGTGTTTAAATTTGATGACCTGCACTGTCTTGTTGCCTTTATAAAGAATGGTACCGAAAAAGAAGAAAATATTTCTAAAAACCTAACGATACTTTTTGAAAAACCAAACAATTTTAATGAAGTAAAGAAGGCGGTATTCGTATTCAGTCAGGAGCTAAGAAGCCCGATGGGTAGTAATACCGCCGCTTTTGAAAACAAAGCTGCTGCAGAAAAATTTATGAAAGGAAAACAAGGTGAAATTTTAAACTGGCAGCAGGTATATGATAAACTAAAATAATACATTTCCCATTTCAGTCCTATGAAGCATTTACATTACAGAAACAAACAACATGAGAATTTGCATTACTATATTTTTTATTTTTTTATTTACCATCGGCTATGGCCGCACGATTATAGTAGCACCCGCCAGTTCCAATAGTTCAGTAAAAAAAGCGATTGAAGATGCTGCCGATGGTGATACAGTGCTAATAAAGCCCGGCACATATAAAGAAGGCAGTATCACCATTTCAAAATCAATATCGGTAATAGCGGCGGGAAATGTGGTATTGGATGGTGAGCAAAAATTTGAAATACTTACCCTCACCGGCTACAACATTCTGGTACGTGGTATTCATTTTATCAATTCGGGCTATTCGGCTTTAAACGATTTTGCAGCCATCAAAATTGTAGATGCTTCAAATCTAACAATAGAAAACTGTAAAATAACAGATGCATATTTTGCCATACACATTTCTAACAGTATTCATATTACGATTCGCAACAACACCATCAATGGTACTCCCAAAAGCGAACAAATGACCGGAAACGGTATTCACCTTTGGAAGTGCTCCAAAGCGTTGATAGAAAACAATAAAGTATATGGCCAAAGAGATGGCATCTATTTTGAGTTTGTAACCTTCTCACTTATACGCAACAACTTAAGCGAAACCAATATTCGATACGGTTTACATTTTATGTTTTCTAATGATGATAGCTATTACAATAATATGTTTAGAAATAATGGCGCGGGAGTAGCTGTTATGTATTCTAAACGAGTATGGATGGATGGAAATCATTTTGAAGAGAACTGGGGCGCATCAGCCTATGGGCTATTGTTAAAAGACATTACCGACAGCCACATACAACACAATACTTTTAAAAAAAATACAGTGGGTATCCATCTGGAAGGTACCAGCCGGATGGATATTCAACGAAACATTTTTAAAAGCAATGGCTGGGCTTTGAAAATACAAGCCAGCTGCGAAGACAATAATTTTCATGTAAACAATTTTCTTGGAAACAGTTTTGATGTGGGCACCAATGGCACCATGGTATTAAACAGGTTTGACCATAATTATTGGGACAAATACGAAGGTTATGATTTGAACAAAGACGGATTGGGAGATGTACCTTATCATCCCGTAAGTTTATACTCATTAATCGTGGAGCAAAATCCATTTATGTTGATGCTTTATCGAAGCTTTACAACACAAATGCTGGACAAAGCAGAAAAAGCAATACCCGGCCTTACTCCCGAAAGTTTAGCAGACAATAAACCAGTAATGAAATCATTTAAGCTATGATTACAATTGAAAATATTTCAAAAAAATTCAGAAAACTGCAGGTGCTGGATAAAATATCAGCACAATTTGAAAAAGGGCAGGTTGTATCATTGATAGGTCCCAATGGTTCGGGAAAGACAACTTTGATTAAGTCCATTTTGGGAATGGTAAGGCCAGAAAGTGGAAAGATTATTGTAGATGGTAAACCCGTTAGCGAAAATCCAAACTACAGAGAGCAAATAGGCTATATGCCACAAATTGGCCGCTACCCTGATAATATGAAAATCGGGCAGCTGTTTGAAATGATGAAAAACATTCGCAATCTGGATGGCAAGCAAACCGACAATGAATTAATCGCGCAGTTTGAACTGGAGAAAATGTTTCATAAGCCCATGCGAACGCTGAGTGGAGGCACACGTCAAAAAGTGAGCGCAGCATTGGCATTTCTTTTCGATCCCAAAATTCTCATTCTGGATGAGCCCACGGCGGGTCTTGACCCTCTGGCCTCAGAAATCTTAAAAGAAAAAATCATTCGTGAAAAAGCGAAACACAAATTAATTCTGATTACTTCACATATCCTAAGCGATCTTGACGATCTTACTACTCATGTTATGCATTTGCAGGAAGGCAAACTCATGTTCCTTAAAGACATTGGCACTTTACAAGAGGAGACTGGTGAAATAAAACTGGGCAAGGCTATTGCTAAGATTATGAAAGGAGAAATGCCTGATGGCAGTTGGATTAGCAATATTTTTCAATTGGGACAAACAGAAGAAAAAAAATAAGCGGCCATGATTAAATTATCTAAATACGTTTTATACGACATCTTAAGAAGTAAAATAATTATTGCTTATACTTTGTTTTTATTAGTCGTTTCTTTCAGTCTTTTTAATCTGGAAGAAAATGAAAGTAAAGCTGTACTCAGCTTATTAAATATTATTTTAATTGTACTGCCACTGGTAAGTATAGTATTTGGCACTATTCATTACTATAACTCCTATGAATTTATTGAACTGATGTTGGCACAACCCATGAGTCGCCAAAAAATTATACTAAGTGAATATGCAGGAGTTGCATTTTCGCTTGCCAGCGCTTTTTTAATTGGTGTAGGAATTCCGGTGCTATTATTCAGCTTTAACGCAACCGGCATGGCGCTACTGCTCACCGGTTTTTTACTTACGCTTGTATTTACATCACTTGCCTTTCTGGCTTCTGTAAAAGCAAGAGACAAGGCAAGAGGTATTGGCATCGCATTGTTGCTTTGGTTTTATTTTGCCTTAATTTATGATGGATTAGTAATGCTCATACTCTTCAATTTTAGCGATTATCCACTTGAAAAAATTACATTATTACTTACAGCACTAAATCCAATTGACCTGGCCCGAGTTTTTATTATGCTTAAAATGGATGTAAGTGCACTGATGGGTGTTACCAGTGCCTTGTACAAAGATTTCTTTGGAAACATTACAGGCATTCTCTTTACAACAGGCATCATGCTGCTATGGGCGATTATCCCATTGTGGCTGGCTGTAAGAGGATTTAAACGCAAAGACATATAAGTACATAACCTTAACAGGTATGGCTGACAGACGTCAGTATAAAATATGAGGAGCCTCAAGTGATATTTTATACAATTACTGCTATTTTGTTTTGTTACTATCATTATAGCCAATAATTGTACTTTCAAATGACTGATTCAAAAAATACGATTACGCAATACAATACCGCAAGCACTCCGATAACGGAGCAATCACACTATAACAATACACATTCATTAACCGCATTAATCATAGAAATTTCAAATACCAATCATGAATATCTAAAGAAATTTCTTCCGGTTTTGCTTTCACATATTCAAAGCCTGGTCGCCACACAAGGTGAACAAAATCCGATGTTGCACCAGTTACAATCCCACTTTTTATCGTTAAAGGAAGAAATTGAAATGCATATACAAAAAGAAGAGCTCATCATTTTTCCCCGCATAAAAGAATTGGAAAAGTTTTATACAGGTCAGTCAGGAAAAGTAATTTTTAGTCCTACGTTTTTACAGGCACCAGCTACTTTAATGGAGCAAGAGCATCAACAAATTGAAAAAACGCTGTCTGTTATTAAAGAACTTTCTAATCAATACACTCCTCCTCCCGGAGCCTGCACCTCATTTGAACACACCTTCTCATTGTTGCAAACTTTTGAAAAAAACTTATTGCACCATATAGAAGTTGAAAATAAAATTCTGTTTCCAAAAGCCCTGATGCTTTTCAAAAAGTGCCAGGCAATGGCATAAGCGCTTGAAATGAAAAAGCAACTCATCTTCATATTGCTGTTTATATCATATATCATTTACAGCATCATTATCTATACAAAAGGTACAGAAGAAAAAGTAGTAGTAAATGTGGCTGACTATGCTTCCATTCAAAAAGGAAAAGCTTTGTTTCAACAGCATAATTGTATTTCCTGCCATCAGTTGTATGGGCTGGGTGGCTATCTGGGTCCTGAATTGACCACCGCCTACAGCGATGCAAGCAGAGGAGAAAACTATATGAAAGCGTTTTTAAAAGCAGGAGGCGCCCGAATGCCCAATTTCCATTTTACCGAAAAGGAAATTGACAACATTATCAGTTATTTGAAATATGTAGATGCAACAGCCACAACATACAAGACCAAAGAATAATTCATTGCATGACCGCACACACATCACCATACGCAACTGACAAAGCCGCCAAAGCCATTTTGGCATTGTCCATGTGTTATCTATTACTTGGTTTGCTCTTAGGCATCACCGGTAGCCTTCAATATGTATATCCCGAATTTTTAAAAGAAGAATTATCATTTCAAAAAACAAGACCGCTGCATGTCTATCTTGCTATTACCTGGATTTTTACGGCAGCACAAGGTGGATTATATTATTATATTCCACGAGTAGCCGGAAAGCCATGTGTGTGGAAGCAAGGTGTCCTCATTCATTTCTACATGCAAGTAATCCTATCTGCAAGTATCATTATTTGCTTTTTTGGCGGGTATTTTGGTGGCAGAGAATATCTGGAATTTCCTCCCCTGTTCGGATTATTAATATTAATATCGTGGTTGCCTTTAGTTATTAATTTCTTTTTCACCATCAAACCAAAATATGGAAAGGCTCCGGTTTACATCTGGAACTGGTCAACCGGTATTTTGTTTTTCTTTATTACTGTTTCTGAATCTTATCTCTGGCTCATAGACTATTTCAGCGGCAATATCGTAAGAGACATTACCGTTCAATGGAAAGCCCTTGGCTCCATGGTAGGCAGCTGGAATATGCTGGTATATGGTACCGCCATGTATGTAATGGAAAAAATAAGTGGTGATACCAAAATTGCTCAATCAAAAGAAGCTTTCTTTTTTTATTTTCTGGGGCTTACTAATTTGATGTTTAACTGGGGACACCATACCTACATTGTACCCGCCGCACCCTGGGTAAAGATGGTTGCCTACATTATCAGCATGACCGAACTTATCATTTTCGGCCATATCATCTGGAAATGGAGAAAATCTGTTTCGGCTGCGGTTAAAAATTTTCAGTTTGCATCATTCCGGCTTTTATCATTTGCCGATGGCTGGATTTTTTTGAATATTACACTGGCGCTTATTATGTCGGTTCCGGCCTGGAATTATTATACACACGGTACTCATATTACCGTTGCACATGCGATGGGCACAACCATTGGCATCAATACAATGCTATTGCTTGCTTCCATTTATTTCATAGCGAAAAAAGATGATTCAACTAAATTTCAAAAACTAAAGAAGCGAATACTGGCTGTTACTACTATTGCCAATATTACATTGCTACTATTTTGGATTTCGCTGCTTGCCAGCGGCATTGTTAAAATAAAAGGCAAACTAAATAATCTTCCTTTTGCACAAATCATGCTCAACACAAAAATCTGGTTTCAGCTATTTGCGGCAAGTGGCTTTTTACTGGCAATAGCCCTTATGTTTTTGCTGTATGCCGGCATTTCCTGCATGGTGAAACGAGGTCAAGCCACAGAAAACAACTGACGGGAATCATTTTTCGTTTTGAATAATCTCAACACCGCTTTTTGGCTGTAACTTTATTTTAGCATTTGGGAAATTAAAACATGAATTCAATAAAAGAAACATCCCACAAAACTTATTGCTACCACTGTGGTGAATCCTGTTTTACCAACAACATCAGCGTGGAAGAAAAACTGTTTTGCTGCGAAGGTTGCAAAATGGTCTATCAGATTCTTAATGAAAGTAACCTATGTGAATATTATAATCTAAACGAAAACCCCGGCATCAGCCAGCGAATAAAAATAAGAAAAGATAAATTTGCTTTCTTAGATGATGAAAAAACACAACTGCAATTAATTACTTTTAGAGACGAAAAGCAGGTTCACGTAAGTTTTTATTTGCCACAAATGCATTGCAGCTCCTGCCTGTACCTGCTCGAAAATCTTTACCGAATCAATCATGGTGTTGTAAGCAGCAAAGTAAATTTTACAAGAAAGGAAGTTGATGTAGTTTTTCTATCCGAAAAAACATCACTACGACAGGTAGTGGAAACATTAACCCGCATTGGCTATGAACCTTATATCAGTCTCAGCGATTTAAAAAATAAACGACCGGCCATTGATAAAAGCATGGTATATCAGTTGGGTATAGCGGGTTTTTGTTTTGGAAATATCATGATGTTAAGTTTTCCCGAATATCTGGGAATAGATGCCAGTGAAACCGGATTGAGGACAACTTTTAGATGGATAAGCTTTGCATTGGCAATTCCGGTTTTGCTATATGCAGCTTTGCCTTTTTATACATCATCCTGGAAAAGCCTGAAGCATAAATTTTTAAATATTGATGCGCCTATTGCACTTGCCATTATTATTACATTTATACGCAGTGCATGGGAGGTAATCAGTGGAACAGGCGGTGGCTATTTTGATTCCATGTCGGGCATTGTATTTTTTATGCTGGCGGGCAGAATACTACAGGACAAAACCTATCGCCAACTTTCATTTGAAAGAGATTACACCTCTTATTTTCCGATAGCGGTCAGCCTGCTGAAAGATGAAAAAGAAATACCGGTTTCATTGCCCGAAATAAAACCGGGCGATACAATGGTAATACACAACGAAGAACTGATACCTGCAGATGGCATTCTTACACGTGGAAAAGCATTTATTGATTACAGTTTTGTAACCGGCGAATCGTTGCCTGTTTTAAAAGAAGTAGGTGAACTGGTATATGCGGGAGGAAAACAAACCGGTGAACAAGTAGAAATTTTGGTAATAAAGGAAGTCGGCCAAAGTTATTTGACCAAATTGTGGAACAAGGAGGAAATGCAACATGACGCAACAGAGAAAAAAGTTTCATTTGTGCATTTGCTCAGCCGGTATTTTACTTATATCGTTTTCAGTATTGCATTGCTTACCGCCATTTATTGGCAAATGTATAATCCAGAAAAAATTTGGCCGGCAGTTACAGCAATCTTTATCATTGCTTGCCCTTGCGCATTATTATTGTCCAATACTTTTACTAACGGTAATGTACTGCGAATATTGGGGCATAATCGTTTTTATTTGAGAAGTGCTTCCGTTATAGAAGCCATAGCCGCAACCACACATATTGTGTTTGATAAAACAGGCACACTTACCTCTTCCTATTTTCAAAACATAAATTATAACGGCTGCCCATTAACAAAAAAACAGGAACAACAAATAGCAGCACTGGCTGCTAATTCGAACCATCCACTTAGCAGAGCATTAGCGATGCATCTGTCTCCAGTGAATCTTAGAAAAGTTAGCGGCTTTAAAGAAGTACCTGGCGAAGGTATTGAAGGCATTGTGGATGATGATCTAATAAAATTGGGCACTGAAACCTTTGTAACTGGCAGTCAACAAGCTTCGCCATCCAATACCGTAGTATATGTTGGGTTTGAAGGTCAAACTCCGGGCTATTTTTCATTTGGCAACCTATACAGAGATGAGATGCCGGCGTTGATTCATAAATTAAAATCAGGGTATAAGTTATCCGTTTTATCGGGCGACAATGAGGCTTCTATGCAACAGCTGCAAAGGTTGATGGGAAAAAACACGACTTTGCTTTTTCATCAGAAACCGGAAGATAAGTTGAATTATATTAAACATCTTCAGCAATCAGGCGAAAGCGTAATGATGATAGGTGACGGACTAAATGATGCAGGTGCTTTAAAACAAAGTGATGTAGGCATAGCTGTTACTGAGCAGGCAAATAATTTCACCCCATCCAGCGATGCGATTATTGAAGCCGGGCAGTTGCCAAGGCTTACCAAATTTTTCAAACTTTGTAGCGCCAATAAAAACATTGTAGTTGCCAGCTTTGTACTTTCCATAGTATATAATGTTGTAGGGTTATTTTTTGCAGTACAGGGGAATCTTTCCCCATTGGTTGCCGCTATTTTAATGCCCAGCAGTTCATTAAGCATTTTATTACTTACATTTGGTAGCAGTAGCCTGATTGCTAAAAAAATGGGATTATTGTCGGTAAAAAAGACATGATTAAAATCAGGTTTTTTAGTGACAGGTCTTATGCTTGACCATCTTCGGTCAAAATACTTTTACCGCTCCTGTCAGTAACCGGGAGACCAACAAAATGATATGAGTGTCATTATCATCTTATTAGCCGTAAGCATCGCCGTAGCCGGATTTTTTTTATTCGCCTTTCTTTGGGGTGTAAAATCGGGCCAGTTTGAAGACGACTATTCGCCCGGTTCCCGCATTTTATTTGACGACAAACCTTCATCAACCAAAACAAAATAAAAGTACTGCTTATGCAAGTTGAAAAGTTTTATTATGACAACAGGATTGTAAGAGCCTTTGGCTATGCCACTATTATATCCGGCGTTATCGGTATGATAGTAGGTTTATGGGTTGCTATCCAAATCTACTATCCTGCTGCCAGTTTAAATCTGGCAATGACCACTTTTGGCCGATTGCGTCCTTTACATACCAATGCAATCATTTTTGCATTTGTAGGCAATGCTTGTTTTACAGGAATTTATTACTCGCTTCAAAGATTGTGCAAGGCACGAATGTGGAGCGATAAATTAAGCTGGCTGCATTTTTGGGGATGGCAGTCCATCATTGCCGGTGCTGCTATTACATTACCACTCGGTCTTACTACTGGTGCCGAATATGCTGAACTGATTTGGCCTATTGATGTTGCCATTACAATTATCTGGGTTGTATTTGGTATCAATATGATGATGACGATCATGAAACGAAGAGAAAAGCACATTTATGTTGCTATCTGGTTTTACATTGGTACCTGGGTTACCGTTGCATTATTACACATCGTACGTTCGTTTGAAATCCCTTATTCCTTGACCGGAAGCTATCCCATGTTTGCCGGTGTGCAGGATGCGCTGGTACAATGGTGGTATGGGCACAATGCAGTGGCCTTTGTGCTTACAACACCTGTTTTGGGATTGATGTATTACTTTTTACCTAAAGCAGCCAACCGTCCGGTATATTCTTACCGGTTATCTATCATTCACTTTTGGACATTAATTTTCTTGTATATATGGGCAGGCCCTCACCATCTTTTATATTCTGCATTGCCCGATTGGGCACAGTCGCTGGGTGTTGTATTCTCTGTTATGCTGCTGGCCCCCAGCTGGGGCGGTATGCTCAATGGCTTACTTACGCTGCGTGGCGCATGGGACAAAGTGAGAGAAGAGCCTGTATTAAAATTTATGGTAGTAGCGCTTACTTGCTATGGAATGGCCACATTTGAAGGGCCATTACTTAGCTTGAAAAGCGTAAATGCAATATCGCATTTTAGCGACTGGACTATTGCACACGTACATATAGGCGGATTAGGATGGAATGGTTTTATCGCATTCGCCATATTATATTATATGATACCCAAAATGTGGGGCACTACGTTGTACTCAAAAAAATTAGCTGCCAATCATTTCTGGCTGGGCACTATAGGTATCATTATTTATGCAGTGCCTTTGTATTGGGCTGGCTTCGAGCAAAGCATTATGTGGAAGCAGTTTACACCAGAAGGACAATTGAAGTTTGATTTTATGCAAACGGTAACTAATATCAAACCCATGTATTGGGCCAGAAGTATTGGTGGCACACTTTATCTCACAGGTACTTTCATTATGATATACAATTTATGGAAGACCATAAAGCAAGGAAAATTTATTGCCAACGAAGCCGCCGAAGCAGCACCCTTGATAAAAGCCGCACCTGCTGTAAAAGAAAAATGGCACAGAATAATAGAAAGAAAACCTGTTACCATGCTGGTGCTTTCGCTTATTGTTGTAGCTATTGGCGGCATCGTGCAAATGCTTCCCACCTTTTTAGTAAAATCCAACATACCAACGATATCCAGTGTAAAACCTTATACCCCGCTGGAATTGCAAGGCCGCGATATTTATGTAAGAGAAGGATGTTACACTTGTCATTCACAAATGATAAGACCGTTTAGAGATGAAGTAGCTCGCTATGGCGAATATTCTAAAGCGGGTGAATTTGTTTATGATTTTCCACATCAGTGGGGAAGTAAACGTACAGGCCCCGACCTGGCCAGAGAAGGTGCCGATAAAAACAAAAGACCTGACTCATGGCACTACACACATTTATACGACCCTACTTCTACTTCTCCCGGTTCAGTAATGCCTCGCTACATCTGGTTGCTTGATAATAAATTAGACACCAGCAATACACCTGCAAAAATCAGGGTGATGCAAAAACTGGGCGTACCTTATCCAAAAGGATACGACAAGATTGCTAATCAGGATTTAATGAAACAGGCAAATCAAATTGCTGCTAACTTAAAAAAAGAAAACATAGAATCGCTGCCCGATGCTGAAGTGATTGCAGTGATTGCCTACCTGCAAAGGTTGGGCCGCGACATACAAAATGAACCAAAACCCATTACAGAAAATAAATAATTCATCAAATGAAATTCATTAATTATTTAGAAAAAGTAAGCGGTGTGGATATAATCGGTTTGTTTTCACTCACATTTTTTTTCTTGTTTTTTGTCATCTTGTCTATCTGGCTACTTAAAACAAATAAAAACAAATTCAACGAAGCAAGTCGTTTGCCGCTTGATAACCAGGATTAACTAACTTTTGAATGATTTTTTTATGCGTATCAAAATAATATTTACAACCGGAATCTTCAGTTTATTGCTATTGCTGTTTTCAAATCCTGTATTTGCTGCGGGGCCACCCGCACCTTCCCTGTTTAGCAACGGGCTGGCAGTTGCGCTGTTATCATTAATGGTAGTATTGTTAATCGTTATTGGCATACTTGCAAATATTTTAACAGGTGCCGCCGAAGTAAAAGTAAAAAAGAGGAAAGCGGCTGAAGCAGGCAAAGTGGCTATGCTGATTGGTTTATTATTCATTGCTCCTTCCCTTATTGCACAAGATGCTGCAACCAATGCAGTAACCACGGCCACAACAATTGGAGGATTAAGTAAGGGCACTTTTTATGTAATGATCGGAATTATCTTGGTCGAGCTACTGGTTATCATTGCAATGCTTATCAATCTGCGTTTTTTAATAAACAAAGAAAAAGAACAACAATTGACGGTTGCCGAAAAAGCGGTTGTCGAAAAAGAGAAAGCAAATAAGCTTGGATTTTGGGCACGTTTCCACAATCTAAAACCTATGAGCCAGGAGGCTGATTTGGATAGCGGACACGAGTATGACGGTATAAGAGAATTGGATAATCGCCTACCACCCTGGTGGCTGTATGGATTTTATGCCTCTATCATTTTCGCTGTTATATACTTATGGCGATTTCATGTATCGCACAATGGCCCTTCCAGCAAACAGGAATATGAAACCTCGGTAGCAAAAGCTAAGGCGAAAGTAGATGCCTATTTAAAAAAGAAAGGTGATGCTGTAGATGAAAACACAGTAACATTACTTACTGGAGCAGATGATTTAGCTGCAGGCAAAGCCATTTTTATAGATCCTGCAAAATGTCCGGCCTGCCACAATGCAGATGGTGGTGGCAATGCCATTGGCCCCAATCTTACTGATGATTACTGGCTATATGGCGGAAGTGTAAAAGATATTTTTAAAACGATTAAATATGGAACAAATAAAGGTATGAGAAGTTGGAAAGACGATTTATCAGCCAAGCAAATTGCACAGGTGTCAAGCTACATCAAATCAGTATTGCATGGCTCTAAACCCGCTAATGCCAAAGCTGCACAAGGAGAATTATACAAAGAGGCAGGTACACCAGCCACAGCACCTACAGCCGATTCAACAGGTGGCACAAAGTAGTTGTTGATTTCATTTGAAAAAGCCACCATAGCAAAAAAGAGATTTTGTTATGAAAAACACAGAAACAAAAATGTCGTCGCCGCAAAAAGATTCTTTTCGTGACCGCATAGCGACCATTGATGAAAAAGGGAAAAGGAAGTGGATTTTTGCGCAAAAACCAAAAGGAAAATTTTATAACATCCGTTCCTGGGTTAGTTGGGGATTCTTTGCACTTTTTTTCGCTATCCCATTTATTAAGCTCAATGACAGGCCATTGTTTCTGTTCAATATTCCAGAAAGTGAATTTATCATCTTTGGTAAAATTTTCTGGCCCCAAGACTTTGTCATTTTCGGGCTTACAATGGTTACTTTTATTGTTTTCATTGTATTATTTACGGCAGCATTTGGTCGTGTATTCTGTGGATGGGTGTGTCCGCAAACTATTTTTATGGAAATGCTTTTCAGAAAAGTAGAATACTTGATAGATGGAGATGCCGGCAAACAAAAAGTATTGAGAAATGCACCCTGGACTACTCAAAAAATTTGGAAAAGACTTTTCAAACATGCTGTTTTCTTTTTATTGTCATTTATTATCGCCAATACATTTCTTGCTTATATAATAGGCGTAGATCAACAAAAAGAAATTATCACCGAACCCATAAGTGAACATGTAGGCGGCTTCCTTTCCATCCTGATATTTTCATTTGTTTTCTACTGGATTTATGCATTCTTCAGAGAGCAAGTGTGTACGGTAGTATGCCCTTATGGCCGGCTGCAGAGTGTATTAATGGATCGCAACTCTCTAATTGTTGCCTATGACTACAAGCGTGGCGAACCTCGTGGAAAATTTACTAAAAACGAAGAAGCCAAACTTAATCTTGGTGATTGTATTGACTGTTTTCAATGTGTAAAGGTGTGCCCTACGGGTATCGACATACGCAATGGCACACAAATGGAATGTGTAGCCTGTACTGCTTGTATAGATGCTTGCGATGTAATGATGGATGCAACAAACAAGCCACGAGGTCTTATTCGTTATGCATCAGAAGCGGGCATTGCAGACAAAAAGAAACTTCAATATACAGGAAGAATGAAATTTTATACTGTTCTGCTGATTGCACTTACAGCCATTCTTTCTTTACTCATCTTCAGCAGAAAAGATATTGATGGAACTATAATAAGAACCAAAGGCCTCACCTATCAGCAAAGGGGAACAGATAGCTTGTCCAATCTTTTCAACATTAACATTATTAATAAAACCCGCGACAGCATTCCGCTCACATTACGGCTGGAAGGTAATGAAGCAGCGTATGGAAAAATAGAGCTGGTGGGCACACAAAGAATAAACCTGCACCCCGAAGATCAGGCGACTGGATCATTCTTCATTGTTTTGCCCACAAAAAATGTAAACAAGAGAACGCTTGAAGTGAAAATTGGCTTGTATAATGGCGAAAAAAGATTGAGAACGCTAAGTACTAATTTTACAGGGCCTTTCAAAAGATATTAAAGTAACAGTTATGAACTGGGGAAATAAATTGTTGATTGCGTTTATCGTTTTTATTGGAGGTATTTCATTTTTGGTTTACAGAAGTACACAGACCAATTTTGAAATGGTGGAAAATGACTATTACAAACAAGAATTAGCTTATCAGCAAAAAATAGATCAACGGCATCAAGCAAATCAACTGTCGCAGCAGGTGGCAGTTTTTCAAAATAATGAAGGGGTTGTCATACAATTCCCCCCCGAAATGAAAAACAAAACCCTGACAGGCAGTGCATGGTTTTATTGTGCCTACGACAAAACGAAGGATAGAAAATATAAACTGGAGGCTGATACAAGTTTGTCGAAGGTGTTTACCAATGGCAACATTTTGCCCGGAACTTATACATTAAAACTTCAATGGGAAGATGAAGCAAAAAAATATTATACCGAAAAGTATGTTAAGGTAAAATAAATGACCTGGAGTGTAATCATAACCGGATTTACATTAGGCGCTGCCGGCAGCCTGCATTGTGTAGGTATGTGTGGCCCACTAAGTCTTTCGTTACCGGTTCATCATTTATCAAAGCCGGTAAAATTTTTAGCTTTACTACTTTATCAATTGGGCAGGGTGATTACTTATAGTATGATCGGACTGCTTTTCGGACTGGCCGGCCGCAGTATTTATATAGCCGGATATCAGCAGTTGTTTTCAATAGGTATGGGTGTAATCATATTGCTGCTCGCTGCTTTGTATTTTTTAAACAGAAAAAAAATCAGGATTCCTTTTCTCAATAAATTTTATCAATCAGTACAACAAATGATTATTAAAATTTTAAAATCGCCAACACGAATAGTTAGTTTTTTGTTGCTGGGTATGGCCAATGGCCTCTTGCCATGTGGTATGGTCTATATCGCTTTAGCCACCACCTTTACATTACCATCTTTAGTAGAAAGCACAGCATTTATGTCGGCATTTGGATTGGGCACACTGCCTGCCATGATGTTGATTGGCTATGCCGGTACTTTTATTAATCCGGAAATAAGAATAGCCTTTAGAAAAATAACGCCCATTCTTATTTCATTGATGGGTGCCTTGCTCATACTCAGAGGGCTGAATCTTGGAATTCCATTTATAAGCCCAATAATGCCGCAGGCAGGTGGCACAGCTGTAACCTGCCAGCCCTAAAAAACTGACGGTTATCATTTTCGGGGCTGACCAACATCACTTTTCAGTGGCTTACCGAAAACTATTTTTATATCTGAAAATACATCATAGACACTCATGCAAATGAGTTATTGTTGGTTTTTGTTTCTGTACAACCCCCGGTTCCCCGGGGGTTAATTTTTTGCAGTTATCTTTGTTTTATGCACATTGATATTATATCAGTTCTACCCGAATTATTAGAAAGTCCATTTCAACACAGTATTATGAAGCGGGCACAGGAAAAAGGTATACTCAACATTTGTGTACATCATTTAAGAAAATGGGCTGTAAATGAATATGGCCAAATAGACGATTATCAATATGGAGGTGGTGCCGGAATGGTTTTAATGTGTGAGCCACTTGCAAAAGCTATTGAAGCCTTATCAGCAGAAAGAAAATTTGATGAAATCATCTATATGACACCTGATGGCAGCACTTTGAATCAAAAAACAGTAAATCAACTTTCATTAAAAGAAAACCTGCTCATCATTTGTGGACACTACAAAGGAATAGATCAGCGCATAAGGGATAAATATGTTACAAAAGAAATATCTATTGGCGATTATGTATTGAGTGGTGGCGAAATTCCCGCAGCCATTTTGGTAGATGCCATTGGTCGTTTACTTCCCGGAGTATTGAACGATGAAACTTCAGCACTTACCGATTCTTTTCAGGATAATTTACTGGCACCGCCTGTATATACAAGACCCGAAGACTTTAATGGATGGAAAGTGCCGGAGATATTAATGAGCGGTGACCATAAAAAAATTGAAGAATGGCGTCACGAGCAATCCTTAATAAGAACAAAACAGAAAAGACCTGATTTGTTATCTGATGACGAATAAAAAATTGAATATCCTAAACATCATTTACGGTTACTTTCAATTTTACATTTCCTGTTCGTTTCAGGTTTCCCCATCCTTGTGCCTCCCCTCTAATTGCCTTTCGCAATGAACGGAATAAAATGATATACATCAACTGGCGATATGCAAATCGTTGCGGTATCAGCCAAATTAGCTTATAAATTTTTTCTTTTTCAAAAACATATGCCATAAGAGAAACCGCCACATCTACTAACAAAAAGATGAGATAAAATAATAGCAATTTCTGTCTGCTTTGGGGGTCATTCCAGCTTACTGCTATACTTATAAAAAACATCAAGTCTGCAATAGGTGCCACAATGGGCATCAAAATCTGAAACAAAAAAAGATTGGGCAGCGCAATCATACCCAATGTGCCAAAGCGGGGATTAAAACAAGCGTCTTTATTTTTCCAGAAGCTTTGCATAATACCATAACTCCAGCGAAAGCGTTGTTTCATAAATTGTTTTAAAGTTTCCGGAGCTTCGGTTACAGCAATTGCTTCAGTGCAATTGCGTACAATGCCTCTTCCTCTCAGCAATCGTATTGATAAATCGCAATCTTCAGCAAGTGTATCCGTTGTAAATCCTCCAGCCGCTATAATAGCAGATTTTCTGAAAGCACCAATAGCACCCGGCACTACGGTAATACAGTTTAATAAATCAAAAGCTCGTCTATCAAAATTTTGAGCAGTTGTATATTCAATTGACTGCCACTTGGTAAGAATATTTTTTTTTTTTCTTACTTTTACATTGCCAGCAACGGCTACTACATTTTCATTCGAAAAATATTTCATCATCAACCTCACCGCATCAGGCATCAATTGTGTATCTGCATCTATACACACAACAAAATCGCCTGTAGCGCAACTAATACCCATATTAAGTGCCGAAGCTTTTCCTCCATTTTGTTTTGAAAAAACTTTCACTTTATTCATTCCCGCAAAAACATTCTTTACTTTTTCATAAGTATCATCGGACGAGCCATCGTCAACAAACACAACTTCAAAATCGACATAATCCTGCTTCAATAGATTGTTTATTGTAGTTACGGCATTTACTTCTTCATTAAAAGCAGGGACTATTATACTTATCATTCCATGTGATTTATCGGATAAGCCAGCTACTACTTTTTTAGATTTAACATATTGCAATAGAGCCAAAACTCCCAAAAAAAGAATTTTTCCAAGACCCAAAAGAATGGCTATCCAAAAAGCTGCAAAAAGTAATTTACCTCCCCAATACAATATATGCGATACCCAGCCATTAGCTTTAACCCAGCCATTACTTACCGTTGGCATTATAGAATCTTTGGGCTGGCCAAGTAACTGGCTAATAGAAATAAATTGAATATTCCGACTTTTAAAATAATGAATGATTCTGGGCAATGCTTTTACGGTCTGGCTTCGATCACCCCCCGCATCATGCAGCAAAATGATTCCTTTCTCAGGATTAGCTTCATATTGTCGTACCACTCTATTATAAATACTGTCGGCATTTACGCCACTGGCAATATCCCAATCTTCGGGATCAATGCTTTCGCCAACAGTATAGTAGCTGTCTTGTTTAGCTCTGGCCACTGGTTTTACTTCTACCATTTTACGTGGCTCAGCATCGGCATTATAAGGTGCTCGAAAAAGAATTGTACTCCTTCCAGTTTCAGATTCTATCAGCAATCGGGTTGCTTCCATCTCTGTTTCGGCTCGAGCTATACTTACCGTTGCCATATTAGGATGTGTAAATGAATGGTTCCCTATTTCAAACCCTTCATTAACTATGCGCTTGAGCAAGGGTAAATTTTGCTCTGCATTTATTCCCACAATAAAAAAAGCAGCAGGAACTGAATCACGCTTTAGAATATTCAGAATTTGTGGCGTATATACAGCATCTGGGCCATCATCAAATGTGAGTAAGACCTGTTTGTTTACTTGACCAAATCTTTTTATTACATATCTTGTTGGCAGTTTTTGATATACTTCTTCACTGATTACGTTTTCTGAAGTATCCTGTTGAATTGAAATAATACCAGATTGTGGTTCACTTACAACATCCAGTACCTCACCCGAATCAGTTGCATAATCGGGATCTTCTGATGTTTCTTCGGTAGTAGTGAGTAGATTGAAATCGAACGGCGTATGTCTAAGTGTTTCATTGTTTAGATTTCTTCCAAAATACTTCCAAATGCGTTCATCTTCTGACCCAAGTCTCCAAAGGGCTACCCCTGCTGCTCCATATTCATCTGCAAAGCGAATACTATTAAAGTTTCCTGCCGCATCCATAAAATAAACAGTATGATGCACTTTGCCATAATCCGTGTATTCGTATTTGCAGTTGTAACTGTCATTGTCAAAATCTATAATTACATTGTATTCTTTTGCGGTAGCCATTGCTTCTGAAAAAGTGAGTGTGCTTGCGGTGCTACCTTCGGGCCAATCATATCCATATCCTGCTATACATAAAACAATTTTTTCAGAAGGTATATTCATAGCCATTTTATCTAACTGTTTTTCAACCCATTTTTGATCAGCCACCGGCCCGGGGTTACTACTTGTATAATGTTGATCATAAGCCATCAAAAAAAGGTAATCATTATTTTCGCTCAGCGTATTAAGGTGAAAGTCTTCATCATCTGGCAAAATATCCTGTGTTACAATCAAAGATTGGGCATGCATTTTTGCATACAATTCTTTTTGAAACTCATGAACATTATTTATACTTTTTTCCGATAGTTCCTCAAAGTCTATATTAATTCCCTGCAACTGATATTGTTTCAGTTTGCTTACTATTGCATTAATCAGCGCTTCCCTTTTAGCACTCGTTGATATTGCTTTGGCCAAAAGTTTACCATCAAAATCACCATCATGTTTTTTTAGGTTGAGATTACTGAGGATAGGTACAATCTTTACCGGATATTGTTTCATAAATCGTAAAGCATCTGCATCAATATTGATTGTAAGTGTATCCGTAATAGGATCAATAAAAAACCACTCTGGCAATATCATGTTTAGCTCTCTGATATGACTTTGAAGTGAATAAAACGCCTGCGGATCCCAGTCAACGAAGAAAGCTGCTCTCACAGCATTGGTTGTAATTTTTTTTTGCTCTAATTCAGCAAGCCTCTTATTTTTTCTTTTTAATGCAAGAAAATCAGCAAACCCATGATATTTTTTTTGGTCTTTAACCGACATATCCTTGGGCATTATTACCCTTGTTTCTTTTATTGTACGAGAAAGCCCGGGCAACAAGGGCTTTTTATCTAATGCCAAAGCCAACCAAACGGTTGGAATCATTAACAATAAAATAAAAACCAGAAACCTACTCACCCATTTAAATGTGTTCCATCTAATTTTTGAATCTGTTTGAAATACCTGTGGCATCTGCTTTTTTTGGAGTAATAAAAATAAAAATGAACAAGACTACATGATGTTACCCGTCGGTTAATTAGACCTATATATCCTAAAACATTGGCAATCGTTTGACTCAAAATTGACTTAACCTTCCTGTTACAATACTTTTTTGACTACTTTCAAACCATAATATTTGCAATATGAAAAACAATCGCAGAGATTTTATCCGCAAAGCCACTATTGGCGCAAGTGCATTGGCCGCAGGTCTTCCCGCTTTTGCAAGCGTAACCGGTAGTACCGATGAGGAAATGCAAAACTCCTCAGCTTTTGAAAACAAAGGACAGCGTTTTAATATGTGCGGCTATGCTGCACCCAAAATTGAAACGGTAAGGGTAGGTGTTATTGGCCTGGGTATGCGAGGTAGTGATGCGGTAGAAAGGCTTAGCTATATTGACGGATTGGAAATAACTGCCTTGTGTGATAAATATCCAGACAGGGTTGCAAAATCGCAACAGGCTTTAGAAAAAATGAAAAGACCCCGAGCCAAAGAATACAGCGGCGAAGAGGGATGGAAAGCTCTTTGTGACAGCAATGATATAGATTTAATATATACCTGCACCCCGTGGAGCCTTCATACACCTATTGCTTTGCGGGCAATGCGCAATGGCAAGCATGCTGCAACAGAAGTGCCGGCAGGAAAAACCATGGATGAGCTTTGGGAGCTGGTAGAAACTTCAGAAAAAACAAAGAAGCATTGTATGATGCTTGAAAACTGTTGTTATGATTTTTTTGAACTGCTTACACTCAATATGGCAAGGCAGGGATTGTTTGGCGAACTGGTACATGTGGAAGGCGCCTACATTCATGATCTTACAAAAGACTGGACCTTTAATAAGAAAGCTTACGCCGATATGTGGCGACTGAAAGAAAATATAGGCCAAAACGGAAATTTATATCCTACACATGGTTTGGGTCCGGTGGCTCAATGTTTGGATGTCAATCGTGGCGATAAGTTTGACCACATGGTAAGTATGAGCAGCAATGATTTTACTATGAACAATATGGCTAAAGATCTGGCTGCAAAAGATGATTTCTTTAAAGAATATGTTGATAGGCCTTATCGGGGAAATATGAATACCACCTTGATAAAAACAAATAAAGGAAAAACGGTGATGGTGCAGCACGACGTTTCATCATTGAGGCCTTATTCACGCATACATCTGGTGAGTGGTACTAAAGGCGCTGCACAAAAATGGCCCGGCCCCGAAAGAATTGCATTTGGCCACAGTTGGATAAAAAAAGAGGAGCTTGATAATCTTTATAAAAAATATTCTCCACCCATTGTAAACCACATTGGTGCCATAGCCAAAGAGGTAGGCGGTCATGGCGGTATGGATTTTATTATGGATTGGCGACTGATTGATTGTCTTCGCAATGGATTGCCTTTAGATCAGGATGTTTATGATGCTGCATCCTGGAGTTGTTTGTTCCCACTTAGTCAGCGTTCGGTAGCCAAAAAATCCAGAACAGTAGATATTCCAGATTTTACAAGAGGAGCCTGGAAAACCAATAAGCCACACGATATGACATTGAACGGAGGTGCTACCACAAAGGTAAGAGATGTAAAACCTGAACTTAAAATGTAAGAATACTTATACCTGATTAAAATCAGGCAATGAAATACGGGCATTGTTTACTTTGCCAGTATGCGATACGAAAAAATATACAACAAAGGTCAGGCTCGACTTTTTAAGAGTAATTTTCTGGAAGCACTTACCAAAGCACATCCATTGGTAATATGGGGCATGTATCTGCCGGTAATCGGCTATATGTTATATCATGCTGCTGCCGACCTCAATTTTTCAACAAAAAAAATTCTTGTGCTTTTTCTTGCCGGTATGTTATTCTGGAGTTTTTTTGAGTATCTGGCACATCGTTTTCTTTTTCATTGGGAAGCCAAAAGCAAAAGAGCTCAAAAAATTGTTTATACTTTTCATGGCTGCCATCACCACTACCCTCGTGATACTACCCGGCTTTTTATGCCGCCCATTCCCAGTATCATCATTTCAGGTTCAGTTTTCGGCATTATGTTTCTTATTATGAAATACAATGCCTTTATGTTTTTCCCTGGTTTCCTATTGGGCTATTTGCTATATGGAAGTATTCATTATGCCATTCATGCATGGAATCCTCCATTTAAATGGATGAAACCACATTGGCGCAATCACCACTTGCATCATTATAAAGATGAAAACAAAGGCTTTGGCGTCAGCTCTACTTTATGGGATCATATATTTGGAACCATGTTTGACTTGAAGAATGAAAAAGAGGATAAAGAAAAAGTAAAAGAGATGATGTATGACAAAAAGTAGGTTTCCAATTTTTTATGTTTTTGTTGAACATTAACATTAAAAAAGAACAAATTAAAACATGACAAATAAAGTGGGAAGTGATTGTGGAAGATTTAGCATATTATATAAAGGAAAGCAGTAATTTTAGCCCGTCATCAAACCATTTTTCCCTGTTACTCAATACTTTACGATTTTAGTCGTTTGTTTTATTTTATGTAAAACGAAGGAAAAACAAAATTTCATTAATGAAAGCACTTACAGAGATAACCGATCCAGTTTATAAAGAGCCGAAGCATTTCAGTGCTTATGAAAAATTTTGGCTGAAATATATCAATGATAAAAGAGATCTTCCTTTTATTCATTTGCTCACAGCAATTCATATATTGGTAATACCTGCTGCCATTATTTTATATACACCCTTGCTGCAGGGTTGGTACTGGTGGCTTTTATATATCCCATATTTCTATGTATCGCAGATGTATTTTAAAGGCAGGTTTGGTTTGATGCTGCATTGCATTTGCCACCGCAAACCTTTTAAGAAAAAATACAATTGGTTGTTTGATTACATAATTTGGGTGGTTTGTCCTTTTTTCGGACACACACCTGAAACCTATTTTGCCCACCACATGGGCATGCATCATGTTGAAAACAATATGCTGGATGATGCCAGCAGCACCTTGCCGTATAAAAGAGACAGTTTAGGCGGATTTCTATCTTATGTAGGTCGTTTTTTAGTTTTAGGATTCGTTGATACATTTATGTATTTCTTCAGTCGTAAAAGAAAGAAATTTTACATGCGCCTTACAGCCGGCGAAATGGCTTTTTATCTTTTTTGTGTAGGTATGTGTTTTGTAAACTTTAAAGCCACTTTATTTGTTTTCATTATTCCTTTTGTATTTGCAAGAATAGTAATGATGCTGGGCAACTGGACACAACACGCCTTTGTAAATCTTGAGGATTTGGATGACAATACCATCAACTGCATCAATACAAAGTACAATAAGATGTGCTGGAACGATGGTTATCATGCGGTACACCATATCAGACCAGCATTGCACTATACTGAAATACCCGGTGAGTTTTTGAAAAACAAAGACAAATTTGCCGAGAAAAAAATTCTCACTTTTGACGGTATTCACTACCTGCATATTTTTATCTGGCTGATGACCAAACGTTACGATAAACTGGCAAAAAATTTAGTGAACGTAAACAATATGTTTGCCAATGAAGAAGAAGCTATTGCGCACATGAAAGAAAGAACCAGAAAGTATAAACTAACTGCTTAATAAAAAGCCCGGCACAATGAGTTCGGGCTTTTACTTTGTTACCATTTCTTTTCTTCTTTCTTCACACCTATGACGGGCAGCAGTTTCTCATGAATCAGTTGATTGAGTTTGCCCACATCATCCGTCATTATTTTTTTCAGCTTATCCAATTGCGCATTAATCAATGGCTGCAATTCTGCATACGCATCTTTTGCCTGCTTGCTAAGCCCGGCACTACCTGCAGCGGCTGCATTATAAATACTGCTGAGCTTATCGTCAAGCCTGATAGGAAAATTCAACACATCCTGGCTGCTTTTAGCTTTGGTCTGATGCAGGGCTTCTTCCACAGCAGTAAGTTGTTTATTGATGGTATCCATCTGCTGCTTCACTTCTTTTGGCATATCCTTTCCTACACGAGCGTTAAAATCATTCATTTGCTGTCTTAGCTCACGAATGTTTTTGATTGCTTTCATCATTTCTGAAAACTTATCTCGCATAGTTATCAATTGATTGAACTGCTCATCATATTCAGCTTGTGTGGCTTTATAATTAGGATCGGGTAAAACCGTAAAGGGAACTTCCACTGAATCTTTACCCGATTTAAAAAATGCGAAATAATTGCCGGGGGCAGCCTTGGGTCCGCTTATGGAGCCATTCCAAAGTATCAATCCATCCACTCGCTCAGCTTCAGGATAATTCATATCCCACTCAAACTGATTCATGCCTTTATTAATCTCAATTTTATTTTCAAGAGATGAAGTAGCGTATGTTTTAATAGTTTTTCTATTTCTATCCATGATGCGAATAGAAAGTTGTGTGCTGTCGTTGGCATCTTTCAAATAATAGTTTATAACAACACCGTTTGGTGGATTTTGGCCTGTGTTGGGCGGAAGCGCCATGGGCATCATTCTTGCAAAACGACGGCCGCCGCCGGGCATACGATAGGCTGAATTCACACTAAATACATGAAGAGATTGGTTCAATACATCTGCACTTCTTTGTTGTATTGTAGTCAAATCATCCAATATATAAATGCTGCGACCCTGTGTGCCCACAATCAAATCATTATTTTTAATTGCAAGATCGGTGATGGGTGTTACCGGCATATTCAACTGAAATGATTTCCAATTAGCCCCATCATCATAAGAAATATACATGCCATACTCAGTACCCGCATACAAAAGCCCCAGTCTTTTTCTATCGGCACGCAGGCAACGGGCAAAATGCATGGGGTCAATTCCATTTGTGATTTGTTTCCATGTTTTGCCATAATCTTCTGTTTTGTAGATATACGATTTAAAATCATCCAGCTTATATCTTGTGCCTACAATATAAGCAGCGCCTTTTTTAAAAGGATCTACTTCAATACAATTCCACATCATCCATTTGGGGCAATCTTTGGGTGTTACGTTTTCCCAGTTTTTGCCACCATCCTTACTAACCGATACAATGCCATCATCACTGCCAGTCCATAACAAATCTTTTTCTACCCAACTTTCGGTTGCATAAAAAATGGTGCAGTAATATTCTACACTTGTATTATCCTGTGTGATGGGCCCGCCGCTGGACGCTTGTTTGCTTTTATCGTTGGTAGTAAGGTCGGGAGAAATCATTTGCCAGGATCTGCCTTCATCTTCTGAAGCAAAAAGATGATTGCCTGCTGCATAGAGCTTCTTGGGATTGTTGGGCGAAAAGAAAATGGGATAGTTCCATTGAAAACGATATTTAGCAACATCAGCGCCGGCACCCATATTATCAATGGGCCAAACATTTATCATACGGCTTTCACCTGTTGTGTGATCTAATCTTTGCAGCATTCCCATATAATTTCCACCATAAGTAATTTCGGGATTGAGCGGATCGGCAACTACATAACCGCTTTCACTGCCTGCTGCATTCTCCATATCCGATGCAGTAATACCAAATCCATAAGTTCTGCTCTTAATTCTGAAAGCGCCATTATCCTGCTGCCCGCCCAGTATGCGATACGGAAAAGCATTATCGGTACTGATGCGATATACCTGTACCGTTGGCTGATTCATCATGGTACTCCAGCTATTGCCACCATCAAAACTTACCTGCCCTCCGCCATCGTCGGCCACCACCATACGATTGCCATCTTCGGGATCAATCCATAAGTCGTGATGATCGCCATGCGGCGTGTTGATGCTTTGAAAACTGCGACCCCCATCGGTGCTGCGCATAAAACCCACATTGGGACAATACACTTTGTTTTCATTCTTAGGATCAACATACACTTTTGTATAGTACCATGCCCGCTGGCGAATATTGTTATCGCTGCTGGTCAATGACCATGTGTTGCCACCATCTGCACTCATATACAATCCACCTGTTTTATTTTCAATGATGGCATAAATTCTATCGGCATTAGAAGGAGCTACCGCTACACCCACTATGCCCCACACTCCTTTAGGTAATCCTTTACTCGCAGTAATATTTTTCCATGTCTCACCTCCATCTTCGCTTTTCCAAAGGCCACTACCCTCACCTCCGCTTTCCAAACTATATGGCGTTCTGATCAATCGCCAGGTGCCGGCATAGAATACATTTGGATTTCCGGGCTCCATTACCAAATCGCTGCAGCCGGTTTGGTTGTTTACAAATAGTGTACGCTTCCAGGTCTTGCCACCATCAATAGTTTTATAAACGCCTCTTTCTTCATTGGGGCCAAACAAATGACCCATCACAGCCACCCATGCTACATCCGGATTGCGGGGGTGAATAACAATACGAATGATATGACGGCCATCTTTCAACCCAATATTTTTCCAACTCTTGCCGCCATCATCGCTGCGCCACATACCGCCCAGGCCTTCGCTTACATTTCCACGCATAGTATTTTCCCCTTCGCCCACATATACTACCGATTCATCGGAAGGGGCTACTGCAACAGCTCCTATGCTGCCGCCAAAATATTTGTCGGAAATATTTTTCCAGTTACTGCCGCCATCGGTCGTTTTCCAAACGCCACCGCCCGTAGCACCAAAATAAAAAGTATTGCGATGTTGATAACTGCCTGCAACGGCGGCGCTTCTGCCACCACGATAAGGGCCAATCATCCGATACTTTAGGTTTTTATACAATACCTCATCAGTATTGTCAACCGGAGTCGGTTTATCAATAGTGCTTTTTTTATTTTTTTGCGCCGATGCAAAAAAGCAGATGGTCAGAAAGGCCGGAAGAAAAAAATGTTTCATACAGTTAGTTGTTTTGATGCTGCTTTGAAGGTAAACAATTCGCTGAAATGAAGATTTGGCGGGGTTGGAAATTATTTGAGTGGTAAGTGGGATGGGAAATTGATTCGCATTTTAAAAAGCTGTATTTACGAAATCAATTATTGTTATATCCAAAACTGTTGGATAGTGACCCAATCAGATATCCTTTATTATATTCAAAAAGTCTTCCAATTTATATGCTCCGTCAACTGTCCGTCTTTCGTAAACCATGAAGTAACGATAATTATT
>ERZ724526.377-NODE-377-length-26304-cov-11.999962_pt1 | contig 26304 bp, 29 predicted proteins | sample MGYA00376059_ERZ724526 | MGnify/ENA primary metagenome ERZ724526 (study PRJEB28724, sample SAMN07190883) | activated sludge metagenome | isolation source: activated sludge of sewage treatment plant in Hong Hong | place: Hong Kong | collected 2016-03-17 ...
GCACCAGCCTTAGCTTATTCCTGCCCGGTGGCTGTCCAAACGACCGGGACCACCGTAGCCCGAAGAAGCCGGTCGGCTCGAAGCCGACGCGCCGATCAAGGATTACCGCAACGGCCGCGGCCTGACAGACCGACCGCGCGGTGTAAAAGTCATCGATTTATTCGGGTTGACCGCAGCAGACGTGCGCAGCCGTTACCCGGCGACTTACCAGTGGGTTTATGAACGGGTGAAGCCTGAGCGCGACGCCAACAAGCGTGAGAGCCGGCGCAAAAACTGGTGGCTTTTTGGCGAACCCAACCCGAAGTTGCGCGTTCAGTTTGCCGGCCTGCCGCGTTACATCGCCACCGTCGAAACCGCCAAGCACCGCACTTTCCAGTTCCTCGACGCCGCCATCGCGCCGGACAACAACCTCATTTGCATCGCCCTCGACGACGCTTATCCGCTGGGCGTCCTGTCCAGCGCCGTCCATATCTCGTGGGTTCTGGCGGCGGGCAGCACACTTGAAGATCGACCGGTTTACGTCAAAACCACCTGATTCGAAATCTTCCCCTTCCCGGACGCCACGCCCGACCAGCAAACCCGCATCCGCGACCTCGCCGAACAACTCGACGCCCACCGCAAGCGCCAGCAGGCACAACACCCGACGCTGTCCCTGACCGGCCTCTACAACGTCCTCGCCAAGCTCCGTGCCGGCGAAGCCTTGACTGCCAAGGACAAAACCCTCCGTGAACAAGGCCTGGTCAGCGTCCTGCAAACCCTCCACGACGAACTCGACGCCGCCCTCCTTGCCGCCTACGGCTGGAGCGACCTGATTGCCGTCATTCCGGCGCAGGCCGGAATCCAGAACGCCACGGCCTGGACCCCGGCCTGCGCCGGGGTGACGGATTCTGCCTTCGCCGAAGCCCTGCTCGAACGCCTGGTCGCCCTCAACGCCGAACGCGCCCGCGAAGAAGCCGCCGGCCACATCCGCTGGCTGCGCCCGGCCTTCCAGAAACCGCAGGCCGCACTGGTTGCGGTCGACCCCTAAAAACAGCCAAAAACCACGTCGACCGCAACCGCCGAAACCCCAATCCCCGCCGCCAGCGAAAAATCCCCCTGGCCGGCCACGCTCCCCGAACAAATGGCACTCCTCGCCCGCCTCCTCGCCACCGCCCCGGCCCCCCTCGCCGAATCCGCCTTCGCCGCCCGGATCACCGGCAAAGGCCCCTGGAAAAAACGCCTCCCCGACCTCCTGCAAACCCTCGTCGCCCTCGGCCGCGCCCGGCAGGAGGGGGAAACGTGGGTGGCGGTGTGATGGTCTGCAATGGCTCGGCAGTCAAGAAGCCGCGCTTAACGCTGAAAAATTGAGAAGCGAATGCAAATGGATTTTTTCCTGACCGACCACGCCCGAAAGCGCTGCATCAAGCGGAAGATTCTGGAAGAATCGATCAGGGCAACGATCGACCATCTGGCCAAAACCGACAATGACGAAGATGACCCAGGCTTGGTGCATGCGCTGCGCGCTATCCCTGAAAAAGGGTTTCGCGTGTGGCGGGTGATCTAAAAACGAAACAGTCACTCCCGTTCGGATTGTGACAGTTTACTTCGACGATGAAGCGAGCGATCTATGAAATTTGAATTCCACCCGATTGCCGATGCCGCCTATCTGGAAATTTCTGACGAGGAAGTAGAAAGCACTCGCCAAATCGAACCGGGCATCATGGCGGATTACGATGCGCATGGACACATTGTCGGGATTGAAATCCTGTTCATCAGCAAACGCGCCATGCCGCCATTGAAAGACGCTGCTTGATCCAGCAACCCCACCGTGGCTGACCTGGATGAATATTTTGGCTAAATCGGTGCGTTTTGATGACTCGATGATGTGGGTTGGTCTGGCCGACGGTCGCCAGCTCGGCGTGCCCCTGGCGTTTTTCCCGCGCCTGCTCAATGCTTCGCCCGAGCAACGGCAGGCCTTCGTCATCAGCGGTGGCGGCTTGGGACTGCACTGGGATGAACTGGATGAGGATATCTCCGTTCCTGCCTTGTTCGTCGGCAAGGGGGATTTGACGGTGGCGCACAGGTTGGCGGCTTAGCGCTGAATGGCCCCCGAGCAGGTGAAGCGCCTCGCACCGGTGGTCGACAGCGTTCGGCAGACATTGACGCCAACGTCTGCCGAGACTGATGAAGCGTGGCTGACTGTTGCCCGCCGTCGTCTGGCTGAACTGCGCAGCGGCGAGGTGGTGGCAGTGCCCGGCGAGGCAGTTTTCGAGCGCCTCCTGAGCCGCGAGCCGGGCTATTGGCAAGACCGGCCGTAGCCGGGTTGTCGGCTTTCCCTGTGGCACAATCCGCCTTCCTCGTTTGTCGCCGAAACCAATGAAATTCGCCCTCTCCCTGATCGCCCTCATCCTGCTCGCGCTGATCGTGCCGTTCTTTCTGCCCGGCGCCGGGAAGAAGGCGGGGGTCGATCCGAACGCCAACCTGCCGTGGCAGATTGCCGTGGACGGGCAGGGCGGCAGCACGGTGTTCGGGCTGCAGCCGGGCGTCAGCACGCTGGGCGACGTGCGGCAAAAACTGGGTAACGAAATCGAAGTGGCAATCATCGCCGAACCGAACGAGATCGGCCTGCTGGAAGGTTATTACGCGCAGTTGCCGCTCGGTTTCGTGCTGGCGAAGATGGTGGTTACGGTCGATGCCTCCGACGCGGCAATTTCCGCGATGCGCGAACGGGCGCTGAAGGCCAAGCACATGGAGAGCATGACGCGCCGCATCACCCTGCATCCGGACGACCTGGCGGCGGCCGACCGCCTGCCGATCCGCGCCATCAGCGTCATTCCGACGGTGAATCTGGACGAGGCGACGATCGTCCAGCGCTTCGGCGAGCCGGGCGAGCGCATCGTGCTCTCCGACAAGCGCACGCACCTGCTCTACCCGAAGCAGGGGCTGGACGTGGTGGTCGACAAGGACGGCAAGGAACTGCTGCAATACGTTGCGCCGCAACAATTTGCCCGCCTGCGCGAGCCGCTGCTCGCGGCACCGGCGGAAGACGCGGCGCGTTGAACAGGGCGCGCACGCTCCATATCTGCTAAAATTGTCCGTTTTTCAACTGACTAGCACTGCGGAGCAATCAAATGGCTATCGAACGCACCCTCTCCATCATCAAACCCGACGCCGTCGCCAAGAATGTCATCGGCCAAATCTATTCCCGTTTCGAAGGCGCCGGCCTCAAGGTCATCGCTGCCCGCATGACCTGGCTGTCGGCCCAGGAAGCCGGCCAGTTCTACGCCGTGCACAAGGAACGCCCGTTCTTCAAGGATCTGGTCGAGTTCATGACCTCCGGCCCGGTGATGATCCAGTGCCTGGAAGGCGAGAACGCCATCGCCAAGAACCGCGAGCTGATGGGCGCCACCGACCCGAAGAAGGCCGACAAGGGCACCATCCGCGCCGATTTCGCCGAGTCCATCGACGCCAACGCCGTGCATGGCTCCGACGCACCGGAAACCGCTGCCGTGGAAATTGCCTTCTTTTTCCCGGGCATGAACACCTACAGCGGCCGCTAAACAGCCTGATGACCGTCAATCTGCTGGACTTCGATGCTGAAGGCCTGACCGCCTGGTTTGCGCAACAGGGCGAAAAGCCCTTCCGCGCCCGCCAGGTGCTGCGCTGGATCCATCGTTCCGGCGTGGCAGATTTCGATGCCATGACCGACATCGCCAAGAGCCTGCGCGAGAAGCTCAAGGTGCGGGCGGTCGTGGCGCCGCCGACGGTGGTCTCCGACAAGCTGTCGGACGACGGCACGCGCAAGTTGCTGATCGACGTCGGCAACGGCAATGCCGTCGAAACGGTGTTCATTCCCGAAGACGATCGCGGAACGCTGTGCATCTCGACGCAGGCCGGCTGCGCGCTCGACTGCGCTTTCTGCTCGACCGGCAAGCAGGGCTTCAACCGCAACCTGACGGTGGCGGAGATCATCGGCCAGCTCTGGGTGGCCAACAACGCACTGGGTGCGGTCCACGGCGACGAACGGGTCATTTCCAACGTCGTCCTGATGGGCATGGGCGAGCCGCTCGCCAACTTCGAAAATTCCGTGACGGCACTGCGCCTGATGCTCGACGACAACGCCTACGGCCTGTCGCGCCGTCGCGTCACGGTGTCGACCTCCGGTCTGGTGCCGGTCATCGACCGCCTGCGCGATGAATGCCCGGTGGCCCTGGCGGTGTCGCTGCACGCGCCGAACGACAAGCTGCGCGACGAACTGGTGCCGATCAACCAGAAATACCCGCTCAAGGAACTGATGGCCGCCTGCCGGCGCTACCTGGACAAGGCGCCGCGCGACTTCATCACCTTCGAGTACATCATGCTCGACGGCATCAATGACAGCGACGCGCACGCCCGCGAACTGCTGGCGCTGGTCAAGACCGTCCATTGCAAGTTCAACCTGATTCCCTTCAATCCCTTCCCGGGGTCGCCGTTCAAGCGTTCGCCGGCGGAGCGGGTGCGGCGTTTCGCCGACATCCTGATGGGGGCGGGCATCGTCACGACGACGCGCAAGACGCGCGGCGACGATATCGACGCCGCCTGCGGCCAGCTGGCCGGCCAGGTGCGGGACAAGACCCGGCGTACCACCGGGCGAATCATTTCCCTTCAGGAGGCAAGAGCATGAGTGGCTCGAGAATGAAAATGAGGATTCTGGCTTTTTGCCTGGGGACGTGCTGCGCGCTCTCCGCCCATGCCCAGCAGAAATTTGACTGGGTGACGATTCCTCCGGTGACGAATACCGGCACCAGCCCCGGCGTCAGCCCGGGCGGCGGGGCGACCACCATCCAGGAGCCCGAGACTTCGCAGGCCAAACCGGTTGACCCGAAATACCGCGCCAAGATTCATACCGAACTGGCCGCCGCCTATTATCAGGCCGGCAACATGGCGGTGGCGCTCGAGGAAACCCGCATCGCCCTAGAGGCGGATCCCGAAAGCGTTCAGGCTCTCAGCGTGCGCGGCCTGATTCATGCCCAGCTCAAGGAAAACGCCAAGGCCGAGGACGATTTCCGGCGGGCACTCAAGATTGCCCCGAAGAATCCGGACGTCAACAACAACTACGGCTGGTTCCTGTGCGACATTGGCCAGCCGCGGCAGTCGATCCAGTACTTCCTGAATGCGCTGAAGGATCCACTCTACGAAACGCCCGAGGTAGCGTACGCCAACGCGGGCAGTTGTGCCATGAAGGCCGGGGATCTCGACGGGGCGCAGAATTATCTGCTGGAGGCGCTGCGCCTTTCCCGGAATCCCGCTCCGGCAACCCGCTACAAACTGGCTGAACTGTTCTATCAGCGCGGCAATCTGGACGAGGCGAAAGTCTATCTGGGCGAAGCGATCAAGGCGATGGAGCCGCCGTCCGCCGAGGCGCTCTGGCTTGCCGTTCGCCTCGAGCGCAAGCTGGGCAACAAGGCCGGCGAGGGCAACTACGCGTCGCAGTTGCGCGGCCGCTATCCGACATCGAAGGAATACCAGGCCTTCCTCAAGGGGAATTTTGAATGACTGAGCCAGTCAGCCTCGATCAATCAACTGCCGGAACAAGCGAGCCGGGCAGCGGGATTCTTCCGGGTGTCGGCACCCGCTTGCGTCTGGCGCGCGAGATGCGCCAGATGACGGTCGATGATGTCGCTCTGGCCCTGAGGCTGGGCCCGCGCCAGGTCGAGGCGCTGGAGCAGGGCAATTGGCAGGGATTGCCGGGCCAGACCTTCATTCGCGGCTTCGTGCGCAATTATGCCCGCGTGTTGCAAATCGACCCGGCGCCGCTGATGGACCAGCTCGACGACACCTTGGGCAAGCCGGCCGACAGCCTGAACGTCCCCGCGGGCCGGCCGGCCACGATGCCGAGCGGCCAGCACCGGCGCAACCGGCCGTTGATTGTCGCGGGTCTGGTTTTCGTGGCGCTGGCGGTGCTGGCTTATGCGCTGTTGCCCGACGACCTTTCGGCGCTGCGTGAGCGCGTTCAGGGGTTGCTCGATTCGGTGTCGCGCAAGGAGCCCGCAGCGGCGCCGGCCACCGGTTCTCCGGCGGCGGCGCCGGCGGCTTCCAGCGAACCCGTGTTCCCGCCCGGTTCGACGCAGCAGCAGGTCATGAATCCACAGGCCCACGCGCCCGCCGAAATGGCGCCGGCACCGCTTGCCGCCCCCGGTGCGGCGCGGTCCGAGAATGCGCCCCTGCGCTTCGTGTTCGCCAGCGAGTCGTGGGTCGAGGTGCGTGACCGCGACAACAAGGTCGTCTTTTCACAACTCGGCGCGGCCGGTTCGGAACAGGCGGTCGGCGGCCAGGGACCGCTGTCGCTGGTGATCGGCAACGCTGCCGGCGTCAAGCTGTTCTGGCGCGGCCAGGTCGTCGACCTGGCGCCGCATACCAAGGGCGAAGTCGCCCGCCTCGTTTTGGAGTAGGCCGTTGACCGCGGCTTCCCGGCGTCCGACGCGCAGTTGCCGGATCGGCCAGGTCAAACTGGGCGGCAGCGCCCCGGTCGTCGTGCAGTCGATGACCAATACCGACACCGCTGATTTCCTGGCGACCGCCATCCAGTGCGCCGAACTGGCGCGCGCCGGATCGGAACTGGTGCGCATCACGGTCAACTCGCCGGAAGCCGCGGCGGCCGTGCCGAAAATCCGCGAGCACCTCGACCGGATGAACTGCAACGTGCCGCTGATCGGCGATTTTCATTACAACGGCCATCGCCTGCTGACCGAGCACCCGGCCTGTGCCGAGGCGCTGGCCAAGTACCGCATCAACCCCGGCAACGTCGGTTTCGGCAAAAAGAAGGACGAGCAGTTCGCGCAAATGGTCGAGCTGGCCTGCAAATACGACAAGCCGGTACGCATCGGCGTCAACTGGGGCAGCCTCGACCAGGATCTGCTGGCGCGAATAATGGATGAAAATTCGCGTCGACCGCAGCCGCTCGACGCCACCGAGATCATGCGCCAGGCGATGGTGACCTCGGCGCTCGAATCTGCCGCCAAGGCGGAAGAGGTCGGTCTCGCTGGCGAGAAGATCATCCTCTCCTGCAAGGTGTCGAGCGTGCAGGACCTGATCGCCATCTACCGCGAATTGTCGAAGCGCGCCGACTACGCGCTGCACCTCGGCCTGACCGAGGCCGGCATGGGTTCCAAGGGCATTGTCGCGTCGACCGCGGCACTCGCGGTCTTGTTGCAGGAAGGCATTGGCGACACCATCCGCATTTCGCTGACGCCGGAACCCGGCGGTTCGCGCAGCCAGGAAGTTATCGTCGCCCAGGAAATCCTGCAGACCATGGGCCTGCGCGCGTTCACGCCGATGGTCGCGGCTTGCCCGGGCTGCGGACGGACGACCAGCACCCTCTTCCAGGAACTGGCCGGCGAAGTGCAGGACTTCGTCCGCGCCAAGATGCCGGAATGGAAGTTGCACTACGATGGTGCCGAGAACATGACCCTGGCCGTCATGGGCTGCATCGTCAATGGCCCCGGCGAATCCAAGCACGCCAACATCGGCATCTCGCTGCCGGGCACCGGCGAAGCGCCGTCGGCGCCGGTGTACGAGGACGGCGTCAAGACCGTCACCCTGAAGGGCGACCACATCGCCAGCGAATTCAAGGACATCATCGAGCGCTACGTCCAGCGCACCTACAAGAAGAAACTGCAAGCATGAGTCAGACGCTGCAAGCCGTGCGCGGGATGAACGACATCCTGCCCGACGAAGCCGAATTCTGGGAACTGTTCGAGGACACCATCCGGTCGTGGCTGAAGGCCTACGGCTACCGGCCGATCCGCCTGCCGATCGTCGAGCCGACGCCGCTCTTCAAGCGCGCCATCGGCGAAGTCACCGACATCGTCGAAAAGGAAATGTATTCCTTCATCGACAGTCTCAACGGCGAGGCGCTGACCCTGCGCCCGGAAGGGACGGCTGGCTGCGTGCGCGCCGTCATCGAGCACAACCTGATCGCCCGCCAGCCGCAACGGCTCTATTACATCGGCCAGATGTTCCGCCACGAGCGGCCGCAGAAGGGGCGTTACCGGCAGTTTCACCAGGTCGGCGTCGAGGCGCTCGGCTACGCAGGACCGGACATCGACGCCGAAATGATCTTGATGGGTGCCCGCCTGTGGGCCGACCTCGGCCTGGACGGCATCGAGCTGCAGATCAACAGCCTCGGGCAGCCGGAAGAGCGTGCCCAGCACCGAGCGGCGCTGGTTTCCTATTTCGAGGAAAATGCCGAACTGCTCGACGAGGACGGCAAGCGCCGCCTGTACACCAATCCGCTGCGCATTCTCGATACCAAAAATCCGGCGTTGCAGGAACTGTGCGCTGGCGCGCCCAGGCTGATCGATTTCCTCGGCCCCGATTCGCTGGGCCATTTCGAAGGTGTGCAGCGCGTCCTGCGTGATGCCGGGCTGCCGTTCACGGTCAACCCGCGCCTGGTGCGCGGCCTTGACTACTACAACCTGACCGTCTTCGAGTGGGTCACCGACCGCCTCGGGGCGCAGGGCACGGTCTGTGCCGGTGGTCGCTACGACGGCCTGGTCGAACAACTGGGCGGCAAGCCGGCGCCGGCCTGCGGCTTCGCCATGGGCATCGAGCGCCTGATCGCGCTGATCAGGGACGCCGGGGGGGAACCGACCGGCCCGGCGCCGGATGTTTATCTGGTGCATCAGGGGGAGCAGGCTTCGCGCCTGGCCTTCCGCGTCGCCGAAGGTCTGCGCGATCAGGCGATCGATGTCCTGCTGCACTGCGGCGGCGGCAGCTTCAAGTCGCAGATGAAAAAGGCCGATGGCAGCGGCGCGACCTTCGCCGTGATTATCGGCGATGACGAAGCGGCGACCGGGGAAGCCCAGCTGAAACCACTGCGCGAAGAAGGCGCGGCGCAACTGAAGCTGAAAGTGGATGATCTGGCGGATGCCATCATCGGACAATTGATCGATTCGGACGAAGAGGAATAGGCAGATGGCGCATTACGACCTCGAAGAACAGGAACAGATAGATACGCTGAAAACCTGGTGGAAGATGTACGGCAACCTGGTGACCGGCGTCGTTGTCGCCGGTTCGCTGGCGGTGATCGGCTGGCAGGGCTGGAACTGGCATCAGCGCAGCCAGTCGGCGCAGGCCTCGGCCATCTACGGCGTGCTGGAACAGGCGGTCGCGGCGCGTGATACGCAGAAGGTCAAGGCGGCTGCCGGCGAACTGGCCGAGAAATTCGGCGGCACCAGCTACGCGGCGCTCGGCGCCCTCGTTGCCGCCCGTCAGTCCTTCGAGGCCGGTGACCTGAAGACGGCCAAGGCCCAGCTGACCTGGGCGGCCGAAAATGGCAAGGACGAAATCAGGGATCTGGCCCGCCTGCGGCTGGCCTCCGTGCTGCTCGACGAGAAGGCCTACGATGAAGCCTTGAAGCAACTGGAAGCGGCCCACGCCGCAGCCTTCGCCGCCCGCTTCCTCGAACTCAAGGGCGACGTGCTGGCGGCGTCGGGCAGGAAGCCCGAGGCGCGCACCGCCTACAAGGGGGCGCTGGACAAGGGCGGGATTCGCGAGGGCAGGGGTGGCGGCGCCGGCCGCGAGTTGCTGCAGCAGAAGCTCGACAATCTGGGCGAGGCGGCATTATGAATTCGCGTCTCCTCTCGATGCTGGCCTGCGCCAGCCTGTTGGCCGCCGGATGTTCAACGATATCCGACACCTTCAATTCGATCAATCCCTTCGCCTCGTCGGGGCCGAAGATGGCGAAGCTTGAACCGGTCAGCCCGACCATCGGTGTCCGCGATCAATGGTCGGCGAGCATCGGCAAGGCCGGTGATTACATCTTCAGGCCGGCGGTGGTCGACAACGCGGTCTTCGTTGCCGCCCGCAATGGCGAGATCAGCAAGCTGGTTGACGGGCGCAGGGAGTGGACGATCAATGCCGGACAGCCACTGTCGGCCGGCGTCGGCGCCGATTCCCGGTTGGTGGTAGTGGCGACCGGCAAGGGCGATGTCCTGGCATTCGCCGCCAGCGACGGTCAGCCGCGGTGGACCGCCAAGGTATCGAGCGAGGTCCTGGCGGCGCCCGCGGTTGGCGCCGACGGTGTCGTCGTCAAGAGCGGCGACAATCGCGTGGTGCTGCTCGATGCCGGTGACGGCGGCCGCAAGTGGGCGTATTCGCGGTCGACACCGACGCTTTCGCTGCGCAGCGCGGCGCCGCCGGTTTTTGCCGAGCGCTTTGTCTTTGTTGGTTTCCCCGGCGGCAAACTGGTTGCCCTGGCGCTGCAGAATGGCGCTCCGGTCTGGGAAGGGCCCGTCGCGTCGCCCAAGGGGGCGACCGAACTCGATCGCGTTGCCGATATCGTCTCGGTGCCGGCGATCGACGGACGGCAGATCTGTTCGGTGGCCTTCCAGGGCCGTGTCGCCTGTTTCGACATGGGGCAGGGTGGCGCGCTCCTTTGGGCGCGTGACATTTCGTCTGCCGGGGGGCTGGCGCTCAGCGACCGCTACCTGTTCGTCACCGACGAGCGCGGTGCCGTCCATGCACTCGATCGCACCTCCGGTTCCAGCTTGTGGAAGCAGGATAAATTGCTCAATCGCCGCGTTTCCGGCCCGGCTGTCCAGGGTCGCGTGGTCGCCGTCGGCGATGCCGAGGGAGTCGTCCATTTTCTCGCGCGTGACGACGGAAGCTTCGTGGCGCGCCAGAAGACCGATGGCACCCCGATTCGGACCCCGGTCCAGACGCTGGGCACGGGCTTCCTGGTGCAGACGAGCGGCGGCAACGTCAGCGCGATCGAGGCGCGATGAAGCCAACCCTCGTTCTGGTCGGTCGGCCCAATGTCGGCAAGTCGACGTTGTTCAATCGCCTGACGCGGTCGCGGGACGCCCTCGTCGCCGACTTGCCGGGGCTGACACGCGACCGCCATTACGGGCACGGAAGACTGGGGAGCAAGCCCTACCTGGTGGTCGACACCGGCGGTTTCGAACCGCTGGCCAAGGACGGCATCGTGCACCAGATGGCACGCCAGGCCGAACAAGCCATCGCTGAAGCCGATGCGGTGATTTTCGTTGTCGATGGCCGCTCCGGCGTGACCCCGCTCGACAAGGAAATTGCCGACAAACTGCGCCGCACGGCGCGGCCGGTGGTGGTTGCGGTCAACAAGGCGGAAGGCATGAAATCCGGGATGGTCGAGGCGGATTTTCACGAACTCGGGCTCGGCGAGCCGAACGCCATTTCCGCCGCCCACGGCGAAGGGGTTCGCGGTCTGGTTGACCTGGCGCTGGCGTCGTTTCCCGAGCCGGAAGACGACGAGGAGAAATCCGACGCGGTGCGGGTTGCCATTGTTGGCCGCCCGAATGTCGGCAAGTCGACGCTGATCAACACCCTTCTCGGCGAAGAGCGGGTGATCGCCTTCGATGCGCCGGGAACGACGCGCGATTCGATCGAGATCGATTTCGAGCGCGGCGGCCGCAAGTACCTGCTGGTCGATACGGCCGGCATGCGCAAGCGCGGCAAGGTGTTCGAGTCGATCGAGAAATTCTCGGTGGTCAAGACGCTGAAGGCGATCGAGGACGCCAACGTCGTCATCCTGATGGTCGATGCCCAAGCTGACGTTTCGGACCAGGACGCCCACATCGCCGACTTCATCGTGCAGTCCGGGCGGGCGCTGGTGGTTGCGGTCAACAAGTGGGACGGTCTCGATTCCTATATCCGCGAGCAGACCCGCGCCATCCTCCAGCGCAAGCTGAAGTTCCTCGACTTCGCGAAATTCCATTTCATCTCGGCCAAACAGAATGTCGGACTCGATGCCCTGTTCCGTTCGGTCAATGCCGCCTATGCCGCGGCGATGACCAAGATGTCCACGCCGCGCCTGGCCCGCGTGCTGGCCGATGCGGTGGCCCGGCAACCGCCGCCGCGGCATGGCATGTTCCGGCCGAAGCCGCGTTATGCCCACCAGGGGGGATCCAATCCGCCGATCATCGTGGTCCATGGCAATGCCGTCGACCAGATCGGGGACAGCTACCGGCGCTACCTGGAAAGCACGTTTCGCGGAGCCTTCAAGCTGCAGGGCACGCCATTGCGCATCCAGTTCGTTACCAGCAAGAATCCCTTCGCGGACAAGGGCAAGAAGTAAAAACCTTGGCATCCGCAGTCAATATTGGGTACATTAGTCACCTCATAACAACATGACCACATGGAGTCCCCACCATGAGCAACAAAGGGCAATTGCTCCAAGACCCCTTCCTCAACGCGCTTCGTCGCGAGCACGTCCCGGTTTCCATCTATCTGGTCAATGGCATCAAGTTGCAGGGCCAGGTGGAGTCCTTCGATCAGTATGTCGTGCTGCTCAAGAACACGGTCACCCAGATGGTCTACAAGCACGCGATCTCGACCGTCGTGCCGTCGCGTCCGGTCAGCCTCCAGCAAGAACAGGCGGCTGAATAATAAGCGCGTCTTCAACTCCCCGTCCGTGCGGCGGGCCTGTGGTTCCCACTCCCGGAAATTCCCATGAATGAACGTCCCGCAGCCGGCGAGCGTGCGGTGGTCGTTCAGCTTGATTTCGGCCAGGGCGATCTCGCGGATCAGCTCGAGGAGGTGCGGCTGCTGGTTGAATCGGCGGGTGGCCTGGTTGTCGCTGAAGTGTTTGGCCGGCGTCACAGTCCCGACCCGAAGACCTTCGCCGGCAAGGGCAAGATCGAGGAGATCGCCGCCATGCTGGCGGCCGGCGAGGCGGATCTGGTGATTTTCAACCATCAGTTGTCGCCGGCGCAGGAACGCAATCTCGAGCGCGAGCTCAAATGTCGCGTAATCGACCGGACCAGCCTGATTCTCGACATCTTCGCGCTGCGCGCCGCCAGCGCCGAGGGCAAGCTGCAGGTCGAACTGGCCCAGCTCGAACACCTGTCGACCCGGCTGGTGCGCGGCTGGACTCACCTCGAGCGCCAGCGCGGCGGCATCGGCCTGCGTGGACCGGGTGAAAAGCAGCTGGAGACCGACCGCCGCCTGCTCGGCAACCGCATCAAGCTGCTCAAGGAGCGCCTGAAGAAGCTGTCGCGGCAGCGCGGCGTGCAACGCAAGGCGCGGATGCGTGGCGACGTGCTCAATGTCTCGCTGGTCGGCTACACCAATGCCGGCAAGTCAACGCTGTTCAATGCGCTGACCCATGCTGGCGTCTTCGCCGCCAATCGGCTTTTCGCAACGCTCGACACCACGTCGCGCAGGCTATGGATCGAGGGTGCCGGCAACGTCGTCATTTCCGATACCGTCGGTTTTATCCGCGATCTGCCGCATTCGCTGATCGACGCCTTTCATGCGACGCTGGAAGCGGCCGCCGATGCCGACCTGCTTCTCCATGTCGTCGATAGCGCCAGCCATGCCCGCGACCAGCAGATGTTGGACGTGAACAAGGTTCTCGAGGAAATCGGCGCCAGCAAGGTACGGCAACTGATCATCTGGAACAAGATCGACCTGACCGAGGCGGCGCCGGGAGTCGAGCGTGATGAATATGGTACTATCGCGCGCGTTCGCATCAGTGCGCGTTCAGGCGAGGGTCTGGAACTGCTGCGTGACTCCCTCGCCGAATATGCTCTTGCCAAGGCCGAAACTCTCCAGGACGAACTGGCGGTCGCGGCTCGCGATGCCCAACCCGATTACATAAGCTGACCCCCAAAAACCACATGATCCCGACATTAGGAATTTTCATGTCTCTCAACGACCCGCAATGGGGCAACCGTGGCGGTGGCGACGGCGACAAGCCGGGTGGCGGCCCGCGCCGGCCCAATCAGGGGCCGCCCGACCTCGAGGAGTTGTGGCGTGACTTCAACCGCAGGCTTAACGGAATGTTCGGCAAGAAGGGGGGCGGTGGCGGCAATGACGGCGGTGGTGGCAATGGGCCGCGCCTGCCGCAGATCGACTTCAATCCGAAATTTCTCGGCGGCGGCGTCGGCCTGCTTGCCGCACTGGTGGTCGTGATCTGGCTGGCTTCCGGCTTCTATATTGTCGATGCCTCGCAACGGGGTATCGTGCTCCAGTTCGGCAGTTACAAGGAAACCACCGAGCCCGGCCTGCGCTGGCGCCTGCCTTACCCCATCCAGTCGGTCGATCTGGTCAATCTGACCGGCGTGCGAACGGTCGAAATCGGCTATCGCGGCAGCGAGCGCAACAAGGTCCTGAAAGAGGCGCTGATGCTGACCGACGACGAGAACATCGTTAACATTCAGTTCGCGGTTCAGTATTTCCTCAAGGACCCGAGCGAGTATCTGTTCAACAACCGCCATCCCGAAGATGCGGTAATGGGCGCCGCCGAGTCGGCTGTCCGCGAAATCGTCGGCAAGAGTCGAATGAACTTCGTGCTCTATGAGGGCCGCGAACAGATCGCTGCCCAGGCCGCCCAACTTATGCAGGAGGTCCTTGACCGCTACCAGAGCGGCATCCTGATTTCCAAGGTGACGATGCAGAACGCCCAGCCCCCCGAGCAGGTGCAGGCGGCCTTCGACGATGCGGTGAAGGCCGGCCAGGACCGCGAGCGCCAGAAGAATGAAGGCCAGGCCTATGCCAACGATGTCATTCCCCGGGCCAAGGGAACGTCGGCGCGTCTGATGGAAGAAGCCAGTGGCCACAAGCAGAGGGTGATATCGACCGCCGAAGGCGACGCCTCGCGTTTCAAGCAGGTGCAGGTCGAGTATGCCAAGGCGCCGGAGGTGACGCGTCAGCGCATGTATCTCGAAACCCTGCAACAGGTGTATTCCAATACGAGCAAGGTCATGATCGATGCGAAGGGACAAGGCAATCTGCTCTACCTGCCGCTTGACAAATTGATGCAGGGCGCTGCTGCCGCTGCCGCCTCACCCGTTGCCGCGGACCCTGTCGCGGTGCCCCAGGCACCGTCCAAGCCGGCGGCGCCGATGTCCAATGAATCGCCACCGCAGCTCGACAGTTCTCTCAGCAGTCAAGGCCGCGGGCGCGAGCCCGCCCTGCGTTCTCGTGACCGGGAGGCCCGTTGATGAACTCGAGATTCAACTTGCTGGCGGCAATTGTCGTGACCGTTCTGGTCGTTGTCGCCATGTCGATGTTTACCGTCGATCAGCGTCAATACGCGCTGGTTTTCCAGTTGGGTGAAGTCAAGCGGATCATTACCGAGCCGGGTCTGAACTTCAAGGTTCCGATGATCCAGAATGTCCGCTATTTCGACAGGCGCATTCTGACCCTGGACAACAACGACCCGGAACGCTTCATCACGTCAGAGAAGAAGAACGTGCTGGTCGACTCGTTCGTCAAGTGGCGGATCATCGACCCCAAGCTCTATTACATCTCGGTCGGTGGCGATGAAGCGCGTGCGAAGACCCGTCTGAACCAGACGGTGAACGCCGGCTTGCGCGAGGAATTCGGCAAGCGCACGGTGCATGACGTGATCTCCGGCGAGCGCGACAGGATCATGGAAGACATGCGTATCAAGGCGGATGCCGATGCGCGCAAGATCGGCGTGCAGATTGTCGACGTGCGACTGAAGCGGGTCGAATTGCCGAACGAAGTGAGCGAAGCCGTCTATCGGCGCATGGAAGCCGAACGCAAGCGGGTCGCCAACGAACTGCGTTCGGAAGGCGCGGCGGAGGCCGAGAAGATTCGCGCCGATGCCGATCGCCAGCGCGAGGTCATTATCGCCAACGCCTATCGCGATGCGCAGAAGATCAAGGGCGAGGGCGACGCCCAGGCGACGGCCATTTATGCTCAGGCGTTCAACCAGAGTCCCGAATTCTACGCCTTCTACCGCAGCCTGGAAGCCTATCGTGGCAGCTTCAAGAACAAGAGCGACCTGCTGGTTGTCGAGCCGAACTCCGAATTCTTCAAGTACATGAAGGGCACCGGGCGCGGCAACGACAAGGGCAAATGACCTCGACGCTGCTGCTGGCCTTCGCGCTGATGCTGGTGCTCGAAGGCCTGATGCCCTTCATCGCGCCGGCTACCTGGCGCGAGACCTTCCGCCGCCTCGTTCAACTTACGGACGGGCAGATACGCTTCATCGGCCTCACCTCGATGATCATCGGCCTGATCCTGCTCATGGTTTTCTCATGAACTGGCTGTTACCCGAATACATTGCCGATGCCCTTCCGGCCGAAGCCGAACGCATCGAGCGCCTGCGCCGGACCTTGCTCGACCATTTCCGTAGTTACGGCTTCGAATTCGTCATGCCGCCGATGCTCGAATACCTCGAGTCGCTGCTGACCGGCGCCGGCCAGGATCTCAATCTGCGTACCTTCAAGCTGGTCGATCAGCTTACCGGACGCACCATGGGCGTGCGTGCCGATATCACGCCGCAGGCGGCGCGCATTGATGCCCATTTGCTCAACCACCGTGGCGTCACCCGTCTGTGCTATTGCGACAGCGTGCTGCATGCCATGCCGGCGACCATATCCGCCAGCCGCGAGCCGGTACAGATCGGCGCCGAACTCTACGGACATGCTGGCATCGCCGCCGATCTCGCGGTGATTCGTCTGCTGGCAGGCGCTTTCGCCCGAATCAAGGTGCCGGTCAGCCGTATCGACCTCGGCCATGTCGGCATTTTCCGCGCCCTGGCCGAGGCGGCCGGCTTGCCAAAGGAATCGGAAGAAACGGTGCTCAACCTCCTGCAGGCCAAGGATGTTCCAGGTCTGATCGAGGCTTGCAGCAACGTACCTTCACCCTTCCGGGAAGCCCTGCAGCGCCTGCCGCAACTTTACGGTGGCGTCGAAGTGCTCGACCGCGCCGCCGCCGAACTGCCGGCGCTGCCGGCCATAGCCACGGCACTCGCGGATTTGCGCCATCTCGTCGCACTGGCTGGCGACCTGCCGTTTTCGCTCGATCTTTCCGACCTGCGCGGCTATCACTATCACAATGGCGTGGTCTTTGCCGCCTACTGCCCCGACTACCCGGCGGCGGTCGCGCTCGGCGGCCGCTACGATGGCGCCGGGAAGGTCTTCGGACGGGCGCGTCCGGCAACCGGCTTCTCGATGGACCTGCGCGAAGTGGCGCGCCTGGCACCGGCTGGCAAGCCGTCGCGGGCCATCCTGGCGCCGCATGTCGGCCATGACGGGAAACTCGCCGGGCATGTCGCTGCGCTGCGCGTGCAGGGGGAAATCGTCGTCGAACTGCTGCCGGGGGAAACAGCCTGCGAAGGGCCGGTCTGCGACAGAAAGCTTGTACAGGTCGGCGAGCACTGGATCATCGAAGCAATACAAGAGGACTAGACATGGCCAAGAACGTCATCGTGGTCGGCACCCAGTGGGGTGACGAAGGAAAGGGCAAGATCGTCGACTGGCTGACCGACCATGCCCAAGGGGTGGTGCGTTTCCAGGGCGGGCACAATGCCGGCCACACGCTGGTCGTCGGCGAGCAGGTCTACAAACTGAATCTGGTGCCCTCGGGCATCGTCCGCGACGGGGTCAAGTGCTACATCGGCAATGGCGTGGTGCTCGACATCCATCACCTGCTGGCTGAAATTGCCGACCTTGAACAGGGCGGCATCGAGGTGCGCTCGCGCCTCAAGATCAGTCCCGGCTGCCCGATCATCCTGCCTTATCACTCCGCCATCGACAAGGCGCGCGAGGATGCCAAGGCCGGCGACCAGAAGATCGGCACGACCGGCAAGGGTATCGGCCCGACCTACGAGGACAAGGTTTCGCGGCGCGGCCTGCGCGTGTATGACCTGTTCAACCCGGAGCGCTTCGCCGGGAAACTGCAGGAAGTCCTCGCCTATCACAATTTCGTGCTGACCGAGTATTTCAAGGCGCCCGCGGTCGACTATCAAAAGGTGCTCGATCAAGCGATGGCCGACGCCGAGCAGATCCGCCCGCTGGTGGCCGACGTCTCGGCGGCCCTCTACGCGGCCAACCAGGCCGGCCAGAATCTGCTGTTCGAGGGTGCGCAGGGCGCCTTGCTCGATATCGACCACGGCACCTACCCGTACGTGACGTCCTCGAACTGCGTTGCCGGCCAGGCTTCCGCCGGCGCCGGCATCGGTCCCGGCATGCTGCATTACGTGCTGGGCATCACCAAGGCCTACTGCACCCGTGTCGGCGGCGGTCCCTTTCCGAGCGAACTCGACATCGACACCGCCGGTACGCCGGGCTACCAGATGTCGCAGGTCGGCAGGGAATTCGGCACGGTCACCGGGCGCAAGCGCCGCTGTGGCTGGTTCGATGCCGCGGCGCTGCGCCGTTCCGGTCGCATCAACGGCCTGACCGGGCTGTGCATCACCAAGCTCGACGTTCTCGACGGCCTCGCGGAACTCCGGATCTGCAATGGCTACCGCCTCGACGGCAAGGTTCTCGATCTGCTGCCCATCGGCGCCGATGAAGTCGCGCGTTGCCAGCCGATCTACGAAACGATGCCCGGCTGGTCGGAAACGACTTTCGGCGCCAATCGCTGGCAGGACCTGCCGGCCAACGCCCAAGCCTATCTGAATCGCCTGGAGGAGCTTTGCCAGGTGCCGGTGGCCATCATCTCGACTGGCCCGGAACGCGACGAGACCATCCTCAGGCAGCATCCGTTCGAGTGATCCCCGGCTGGCGCCGGTTGTCCGGCCAGGGGACTTGAGCCACAGGCCTCTTCACCTTCGGGCCGCGGTCAACGGCCCTGAACGACCCGCCCATCATCGGCGAACAGCGGCGCCTTGCCGGGCGTCGCGTAGTCAGCCGTCGCCAGGTGGCGGAACTTCGGCTCGAAAACGTAGGGCGGATTGCCGACAAAGAAGCGGAACGGTACCGAAACCATCGCAAACCCTTCGTTCCTGCGTACCAGCTTCTGTACGACGAAGTGCAGGTGCGGGCCGGAAGTGTAGCCGGTGGCGCCGGACAGCCCGATGACAGTCCCGGCGCTTACCTTTTCTCCCGGACGCACGCGCACCCCGCCGGGCGCCAGATGAGCGTAGGTCGCCACGGTTTCGTCGGCATGCAGGATGCGGACGTAATTGGCCATCGCCAGCAGCCCCCGATCCTTGCCGCCGTAACGGTTCGCCGCTTCCGTCTCGATCACCATGCCATCGCGGGCGGCGATGACGGGCGTGTTCTCGGGCATCGTGAAATCGACGGCATGCTCGCTGTCATCGGCGGTGTGGGTGGTCAGCGGGCCGCCGGGCGCCTGGCTGATGACGAAGCTCCGCCCGTTGGCGAAGGGCAGGCGGTAGGTTGCACGCGGGTCGGGGATGGCGTAGAAGCTGCCGACGCTGAAAGTCGATTGCGTCGAGAAGCGCAGGCCGCGCCCCGGATAGGTTGGGCGGATCTGCATAAGCAGCAGTTCGCTGTAGGGGCGTACCACGGCGTAAACGGGCAAGGGCTGGGTGGCGCTGACGTTGTCCATCGCGCTCAGCATGAGCCGCACCGATACCGGCGCCGGGCCGCGATTCCGCGCAATCAGGTTGCTGCCCGGGCCACTGCGCTCGGCGCTTACCGAGAAGGGATAAGTCTGCTCCCCGCTGGCAAGGCCCGGGAGCGTGCAGGCAATGAACAGCCAGGAGATCAACAGTTGGCGCATGGGGCGGCAGGCAGCATCTGGGAGACGACAACTGCGCACTCTACCGCCCTGCCGGTGTTCAGTCGACTGGCCCGTGTCGGTCAGCGGGCGGGAACCGGCTGCCAGCCTTCCGGGCAGTATTCGACGTTCGGGTAGTACTGTCCGGCCGATCCGCAATAATTCCAGTAGCCGGCTGTCGGTTCGCTGTAGACCGGGCGTGGGGCGACATAGACCGGCTGTGGTTCGACGTAGGCCGGGGCGGGCGCGTAGTAGGTCGAGGCGGCAATGCCGGCGGCGAGGCCGGTGATCGCCAGCAGGGCGGCCGGGCCGGCCCAGCCGTAGCCGCGACGGTAGCCATGGTCATAACGGGGGGGCGCCGGCCGGTAGTCGCCGTGGCTGTAGTGCTGGGGTGCCGGGCGGTAATAGTCGCGGTCGCGTCCGTGGTCGGCCAGCGCTGGCGTGGCAGCGCCAAGTGCGAGACAGAGTGCGATGCTGATTGGGGTGATGGTCGTTTTCATAAGCCAAATAACGCAGTGGGGCGCTGGCCGATGACGACGGGACGGGGCGGAAATGTGAGGAATTGTTACGGGTCGCTGCTTCACGCTGTGAGACAATCGCTGCCGGAGCGCCGGGTGCCTGTTGCGCCCCAAGGGAACTTCTTTCAGGGCGCGGTCGACCGGATAATCGCCGCGAAAATGAAAAAAGGCCTTGTCAAGACAAGGCCTTCAATCAAGATCGCTGGTGCCCAAGGCCGGACTCGAACCGGCACACCTTGCGGCGCTAGTACCTGAAACTAGTGCGTCTACCAATTCCGCCACCTGGGCACAGGTGCGAAGAGCGATGAATTATAAAGAAAGAGAATTGCATGTCAAGGAAAAAGCCATCGGCAATCCGCCGTGCCGACCCCTTCTTCGAGCGCGAGGCGGCCCGTTATGACCTTCCCCTCCCGTCGCGCGAATACGTCTCGCAGGTCCTCGCCGACGAAGGCTGTCCGGTCACCTTTGCCGAACTGACCGGGTTGCTCGACATCGCCGCAACCGAGCAGGAAATGTTCCAGCGCCGGCTTGGCGCCATGGAACGCGAAGGCCAGTTGATGCGCAACCGCAAGGGCGCCTATATCCTGCCCGAGCGGGCCAGCCTGACGCCGGGCAGGATACAGGGTCACCCGGACGGCTATGGCTTCCTGATCCCCGACGACGGCAGTGCCGACATCTTTCTCGACCAGCACCAGATGGCCAAGGTACTGCACGGCGACCGCGCCCTGGTGCGACTCACCGGCGTCGATCGCAAGGGACGCCCGGAAGGCAGCATCGTCGAAGTCATCGAGCGGGCCAATACGCGCGTCGTCGGCCGGGTGCTCGTCGAGCACGGGCTGGTTTTCGTCGTGCCCGAGAACAAGCGCATCGCCCAGGACATATTGGTGCCGCCGGAGAAGCGGGCGAAGATCCGTCCGCAGTCCGGGCAGGTCGTCATGGTCGACATCATCGAGCAACCGAGCAAGTTCTCGAAGCCGATCGGGCGCATTTCGGAAGTACTGGGCAATTATGCCGATCCGGGCATGGAGATCGAGATTGCGCTACGCAAGCACGACCTGCCGTTCGAGTTTTCGAAAGCGGCGCTGGATGAGAACCGGGCGCTGCCGGACAGGATCAGAAAGGCCGATCTGGCGGGACGCGAGGATCTGCGCGGATTGCCGCTGGTGACGATCGACGGCGAAACGGCGCGCGACTTCGACGATGCCGTTTACTGCGAGAAGAAGGGCCGCGGCTGGCGGCTGGTCGTGGCGATCGCCGACGTCTCGCACTACGTGCAGCCGGGCATGGCGCTCGACAGCGAGGCAATGGAACGCGGCAACTCGATCTATTTTCCGCGCCGCGTCATCCCGATGCTGCCGGAAAAGCTGTCCAACGGCATCTGTTCGCTGAACCCGGACGTCGACCGGCTGGCAATGGTCTGCGACATGGAGATCGGCGCTGGCGGCGCGATCGGCAACTACCGCTTCTACCGTGCGGCATTCCGCTCGCAGGCGCGGCTGACCTATAACCAGGTCTGGTCGTGGCTGTCCGGCGCCGCGCAGCCGGAGACGGAAGTTCACACCGGATTGCAGCCGCAGTTGCTGAATCTCTACAAGCTGTTCAAGACCCTGCACGCGGCGCGCGGGGAGCGCGGGGCGATCGACTTCGAGACCAGCGAAACCCAGATGGTGTTCAATGAACAGGGCAAGATCGAGAACATCGTCCCGGTCGTGCGCAACGACGCGCACCGCATCATCGAGGAATGCATGCTGGCGGCCAACGTCTGCGCTTCCGATTTCCTTGCCGGCCACAAGCAGACCTGCCTGTATCGCATCCACGAGGGGCCGTCGGCGGAAAAGCTCAAGAACCTGCGGACCTTCCTCGGCGAGTTCGGGCTGGCGCTGGGCGGCGGCGACGATCCGCGGGCCAAGGATTACGCCGTCCTGCTGGAGCAGGTCAAGAAGCGGCCGGATTTCCAGCTCCTGCAGACCGTCATGCTGCGCTCGCTCAAGCAGGCGCTGTACAGCCCGGACAACGTCGGCCACTTCGGGCTGGCCTACGAGCATTACACGCATTTCACGTCGCCGATCCGGCGTTACCCGGACCTGCTGGTGCATCGCGCGATCAAGGCCGTGCTCGCCGGCGCCAAGTACACGCCGGCGGGGAACTGGGACGACATCGGCCTGCACTGCTCGGCGACCGAGCGCCGGGCCGACGAGGCGACGCGCGATGTCGAGAGCTGGCTCAAGTGCTTCTTCATGAAGGAGCGCATCGGCGAGGAATTCGACGGCACCATCTCGGCGGTGACCGCCTTCGGCATTTTCGTGGCGCTCGACACGATCTACATCGAAGGGCTGGTGCACGTCTCGGAACTGGGCGCCGACTACTTCCAGTTCGACAACATCAAGCACCAGATGCTCGGCGAGCGCACCGGCCAGCGTTTCCGTCTCGGCGATCGCGTGCGCGTCAGGCTGGTGCGCGCCGACCTGGAAAGCAACAAGATCGACTTCGTACTCGTCACCAAAGAGCAGCCGCGGAAAACGGCCCGAGCGAAGCGTTGACCGCAGCAGCACCGGCGCGGCCGCCGATCAGGTGGGGAAATCCGGACTTCGTCTGACAAAGGCCGTCAGTTCAGATCAGGACTGACAGGCAAGAACCGACCCCAAGGAGTCTGATGCCAACTGGAAGTGGTTGGGCAGCGTCATGAACACAAAGCTGCCTGTCAGTGAAATACAAGGCCACTGTCTTGATTACCCCGGTAGTGCCGACAGCATCTCGAACAGCCCGATGTAAAACCGCCTCTGCCAGCCGATCTGGCCGATCTCAGGGCAGACGCAGACATCCAGATGATCGACGTCCCGCTCCCACCTGAAGTACCACTTGCCCTTCTCGAAGCGGTCAACTTGCGTATTGCTGTCGAACTCGCCGCCGACCGGGTGTTCACCGCTGATGTGGGGGTACATCTGTGAATAGGCCGGGACCGCCCCGTCATTCTCCCACCACTGCGCAGGGTCGAACCCGGCGACAGGTATCGGCGGCACCAAGAATTGTTTCTGTCCGATGTAAGCGGAATGAGGGAGCATGGCTGGATTCATGCGCGGCCTCGGGTAGTACCGTCCACTCAGCCAACTGCGCTCGGTCTGCTCGGTAATGTATGAGAGGTAGTAAGTTTCCGGATAGGTCTGCCAGACCGCGTTGTCCGCATATGCGCCCTGAAGCGTGAGCGAGTAGCAGGCATTGTCTTTTCCCTTAAGGAAGCGAGAGCGCGAGACGCGGACGAGATACTCACCAACAGTCTCCCCGGCGGCCCGTGTGAATCCCCAGTGATTGAGGTCGAAGTTGTAGATCGCGTCCTGGACTCCACCAGTCGCGTAGCCGTAAGCTTCCACGGCCAGCAGCAGAAGCGTGGTGAGGCTCGCCTTCTTGACGAGCCCGGTTCTCTCGTCGGCGCCGAAGAGATAGGTCAGCGTGCTACCGTTGGACACTCCGGAAATCGTGGTAATCGACACGACCCAGGAGGCATTGCTTCCCCAGCCCCAATAGTCATTTGCGAGAAGATGCTGGAGACAGCGGATCGTAGGCGAGCCTAGGCTGTGCCCGACAAGATGCACCGGGCAGCGCTCACTCCAATGGGGGACGAAACCTTTGCCGCTGAAGTCGAAGCCGAATCGCTTGTGCCCCTCGCGCCGCGCGTGTTCCTCACCATAGTCGACGCGCGCGCCCTTGATCTGGGCTGCCAGTTCGCACGCTCTATCGTGCGCCGAACTCAGTGGCCCCACGCTGGCCTCGTACCGCGGCAGCGGCGAGGGTACCTTGAAGGCCGTTCCCCAGTAGTTGAGCGGCCCAAGTTCCTTGGGACCGAATCCGAGCAGACCGTGCACGAGAACAACGGGGCATTGGTTCGACATGAGAACACCTCCAGGTCTTGAGTTCAACGGGGTGGAAGTCGCCTCAGCTTTCGGGGCAGATGCCGCGCGAGCGCCGTTACACTGTCGAACCTGAAGCGCACAAGCTCACCATCGACACGTTCGATGACTTCGACGTTACCCGGCCGAAAGATTCTACTTCATATCCGAGCAGCGCATCTTTTTCATACAGCCGCTCAAGTCCCCAGTGCAGTGACACCACTACGCCATCGATCGGCACCCGCGATTCGAGCAGTCGGTGCGCTGCCGGGATCCGTTGCTCCGGCGTCCGGAAACTGAACAGCGCGGATCGGGTCACTTTGGAACCGGGCATGCAGAGTTATCCCGACGAATTCACTGGCGATATCATCCAAATTGCATTGAATCGGCAGGGCTTTTCAACCGCCTGCTAGCTGACGAAGCGCCGGTTGCCGTCGAGCGGCGTCCTGGTCATTGTCCCCTCCAGCATTCAGTTCTCATGACGGGTATCGCGGCACGGTAAAATCGCAATTCCCATCCATCGCGAGCAGTCATGTCCTCACGCCTGATCTACGGCTTTCACGCCATCACCGCCAAGCTTCGTCACGACCCCGATTCTGTCAAGGAAATCTTTGTCGACGCTGCCCGTCACGATGCGCGCGCCCGCGACCTGCTCGCGCATGCCGAGTTGCAGGGCGTCAAGGTCGTTGCCGGCGACAGCAGGCGCCTCGACGGCATGGCGCCGGGCGCGCGGCATCAGGGCGTCATCGCACGCGTCGAGGGCGGGCGTCAGGTTGCGCATCTCGACGACGTTCTCGACACGCTCGACGAACCGGCCTTCCTGCTCATCCTCGACGGCGTCACCGATCCGCGCAACCTCGGCGCCTGCCTGCGCGTCGCCGATGCCGCGGGCGCTCATGCCGTCATCGCACCCAGGGACCGCTCGGCGGGATTGACCGACGTCGCGCTGAAGGCGGCCAGCGGCGCCGCCGAAACCATCCCCTACGTGCTGGTCACCAACCTTGCGCGGACGTTGCGCGAACTGAAGGAGCGCGACATCCATGTGATCGGCACCAGCGGCGAGGCGGAATCCGATCTCTACGCCGCCGAGTGGCCGCAGGCGACGGCCTGGGTACTCGGCGCCGAAGGCGAGGGCATGCGCCGCCTGACGCGCGAGAATTGCGACCAACTGGTGCGCATCCCGATGCATGGGACCGTGGAAAGTCTCAATGTTTCGGTCGCGGCCGGCGTTTGCCTGTTCGAGGCCGGACGTCGCCGCTCCCGAGGCGTCGCCCGCCAATGATGACCGTCCGGTTTTCGGCATTCTCCCCGTGCGCCCCAGCCTGACCATCCCCGTCGAGGAAGTCGAAATCACCGCGATCCGTGCGCAGGGCGCCGGCGGGCAGAATGTGAACAAGGTGTCCAATGCGGTGCATCTGCGCTTCGACATCGCCGCTTCGTCGCTGCCGGAGGAGATTCGCGAGCGCCTCCTGAAGCTTGGCGACCAGCGCATCAGCAAGGACGGCGTGGTCATCATCAAGGCGCAGAAATTCAGCAGCCTCGAGAAGAATCGTGGCGAAGCGTTGCGCCGGCTGCATGAGGTGGTTGCCGGTGTCGCCGAACCGCCGAGAAGACGCCGGCCAACCCGGCCGACCCAAAGTTCCGTTGCGAAACGTCTGGAAAGCAAGGCGCGACACGCCCTGTTGAAGGCGGCACGGCGGAAGGGCGGCGAGTAGGCAATGATTGGCCTTTCAGATGGGATGTCCAGCCAGTGACTTTTGCCAGCCTCGGTCTGATCGATCCATTGCTGCGGGCACTCGACGCGCTTGGCTACAAGGTCCCGACACCGGTTCAGGTGCTGGCGATTCCCGCTGTCCTCGGCGGGCGCGACCTGCTGGCAGCGGCGCAGACCGGCACCGGCAAGACAGCGGGATTTTCCCTGCCGCTGCTGCAGCGGTTGGCTGAAGAAGGGGCGCCGGTCGCCGGCAACTCGGTGCGCGCGCTGGTCCTGGTGCCCACTCGCGAGCTGGCCGAGCAGGTGTGCGGAAGCATCCGTGCTTATGGCCAGTATCTCCCGCTGCGCATCTGTGCGGTCTACGGCGGGGTCAGCATCAATCCGCAGATGATGAAACTGCGCAAGGGCATGGATGTCGTGGTCGCCACGCCCGGCCGCCTGCTCGACCTGCATCGCCAGAATGCGCTCAAGTTCGGACAGGTCCGGATCCTGGTGCTGGACGAGGCCGACCGCATGCTCGACCTCGGTTTTTCCCGGGAACTCGACGCGGTCTTCGCCGCGCTACCGAAGCGCCGCCAGACCCTGCTGTTTTCGGCGACATTCGCCGACGCCATCCGCGACATGGCGGGCACCATTCTGAACGATCCAGTTAGCGTCGAAGCGAGCCCGCGCAACACTGCTGCGCCGCGTGTCAGACAGTGGGCGATACCGGTCGACAAGCGGCGCAAGCCGGAGCTGTTCTGTC
>ERZ724526.379-NODE-379-length-26291-cov-5.253049_pt1 | contig 26291 bp, 17 predicted proteins | sample MGYA00376059_ERZ724526 | MGnify/ENA primary metagenome ERZ724526 (study PRJEB28724, sample SAMN07190883) | activated sludge metagenome | isolation source: activated sludge of sewage treatment plant in Hong Hong | place: Hong Kong | collected 2016-03-17 ...
CTGATCCTGAGTGACGAGGTCTATGAACACATCCTGTTCGACGGCCGTATTCATCAGAGTGTTGCCCGACATCCGGAACTGGCCGACCGTTCGATGGTGGTCTTCTCCTTTGGGAAGACCTATCATGCTACCGGCTGGAAGATGGGCTATTGCCTGGCGCCTGCCAATCTCATGAAAGAATTTCGTCGTGTACACCAATTCGTGGTATTCTGCGCGAATACGCCTTTCCAATACGCACTGGCCGACGCGATGCAAACCCGCGATTACCTTGGAATTCCGGAGTTCCTCCAAGCCAAACGGGATCGCTTCCTCGAATTGCTGAAAGGATCGCGTTTCCGTTTTTCGCCGGCCGGCGGCTCGTATTTTCAGTTGCTCGATTACAGTGCGATCACTGACGAGCCCGATACCGACTTCGCGATCCGTCTTACAAAAGAAGCCGGCGTCGCTTCCATTCCTGTTTCCGTATTCAGTCATCATTACGGTGACCAGCGCTTATTGCGGTTCTGCTTCGCGAAAAACGACGAGACCCTGGAACAAGCCGCTGAACGCCTTCGCAACGTTTGAGCGATCCCATGTCACTTCGCATCGCCCTGCTTCAAGCCGACCTTCGCTGGGAGGATCCTACAGCCAACCGGGAATTGTTATCCGGGATGATCGACAAGATCCGGGAGCGTCCGGATCTGATCCTGCTACCCGAGATGTTCGCTACGGGTTTCAGCATGCTGGCCGACACCCTTGCGCAAGACATGGATGGACCGGATGTCCGTTGGATGCAAAGCGTCGCAGAGCGCAGCGGGGCTACGGTTACCGGGAGTCTCATCATCGAAGAGAACGGACGATATTATAATCGCTTGCTGTGGATGAGTCCGAACGGCTTGTCGGGCATGTATGATAAGCGGCACTTGTTCCGGTTGGCGCATGAACAAGACACCTATACGGCCGGTACTACCCGCCCTGTTTTCCGCCTCAACGACTTTCGCATCGCGCCGCTGATCTGCTACGATCTGCGGTTCCCGGTCTGGAGTCGAAGAAGTCCGGCTTATGATTATGACTTGTTGCTTTATGCAGCCAACTGGCCGGAGAAGCGCGGACATGCATGGCGCTCCCTCTTGCCCGCCCGGGCCATCGAGAATCAGTCGTACGTTGCGGCAGTTAACCGGGTCGGAGCAGACGGCCACGGCATGGATCATCGCGGTGATTCGGTAGTACTCGATTACCGCGGAGAAGTGATATCCGACTCCGAACCGGGAAGTCCTTCGGTCTTGGAGGCCACATTGGAACTTGATCCGCTTGTACGATTCCGGGAGCAATTCGCCTTCTGGCAGGATGCCGACCGGTTCCGGATCGAATAAGCTTACCTTGCAACATCCGGCTGTCACGGCGAATGAGAACGATCGTACTCCTGTTCACGTTAATAGTGTTGCACACCGCGTCTGCTGGTCAGGACCACCGTATCAGCAGGGCCGAACGCGACGCATTCCCCGCGTATCGTGATTCCGTCCGTCGGGCATTTCGTCTCAACGGGATTGATCAACCACCTTCCTATTCGGTTCGTGCTGCGGCCGAATGGGAAGAGATCGACGCGTTGGTGATCGCCTGGACGGGATTCCCCGACATCCTGCGGGAAATCGTACGCGGAGCGCAGACCGAATGCCGCGTGCTGATCGTTTGTACCGATTCAACGATCGTGAAGAACAACCTGCAGTCGAATGGCGTACCGCTTACGAATATCGAGTACGTCGTAGCGCCGTTCAATACCATTTGGTGCCGCGACTATGGTCCCTGGAATGTGTACGACGAGCGCAACGACTCGCTCTACCTGATCGACTGGATCTACAATCGACCCAGGCCGAAAGACGATACGGTCAACACCTCGCTGGAGCGCTACACATCCTTACCCATGTACCGCACCATCACTACACCCTGGGACCTGGTGCATACCGGTGGCAATTTCATGGTCGATGGAATGGGAACAGCCTTTTCGTCGAAGCTGATCCTCGACGAGAACCCCACCCATACCGAAGCGGAAATCGACACCATCCTGAAACGTTTCATGGGGATCAACCGCTATGTGTTAATGGACAAACTACCCTACGACCAGATCCATCACATCGACATGCACCTGAAACTGCTGGATGAAGAGACCTTGCTGGTCGGTGAATATCCTCCGGGCATCGCCGACGGTCCGCAGATCGAACAAAACCTGGCGTACGTGTTGTCGAACTTTGCTTCGCCATGGGGCGACCCTTATCGTGTCGTCCGCATCCCGATGCCGCCGGACGCGATGGGGGTCTATCCGAATACCGGTGGTGACTACCGGACCTATACGAATGCCGTGTTTGTCAACCGAACGGTGCTCCTCCCCTTCTACGACACGCAATACGACACGACGGCACTACGCATCTGGCAGGAAGCGATGCCGGGCTACCGGATTGTCGGCATTGACTGCAACGACATCATTCCATCCCTAGGCGCGATACATTGCATCACGAAAGAGATCGCTTCCCGCGACCCTTTATACATCGCGCACCAACGAATACGCGATCAGCCGGCGGGCGGTAGCGGTTATGCGGTCGATGCCATCATCCGGCATCGCAGTGGCATTGCTTCGGCTACCGTATGGTACAGGACCGATACCTTACAACCCTGGTTGGCAGTTACGATGAACCTCACCAACCCGTCGAACAACACCTGGTCGTGTACGATTCCTGCGCAAGCCAGCGGCAGCCTGGTTGGGTACTATATCGAAGCCACGAGCAATTCAGGTAAACAATCCACCCGTCCCCTACCGGCACCGGATGCCTATTGGAGTTTTAATGTCGGGGTAGTCACGAACCTGGTAGCGACGCAGAGCAGTCCCGGCTTCACACTATTCCCGAATCCCGCGTCCGGCATTTGTCTATTCGGAACGGAACTGGCTGTTACCGAAACCGTCTTGATTCGCACGATCGACCTGACAGGACGCGTGGTTGACGAGCAGACGGTACTAATTCCGCCGGGTCCTGCCTATTGGCAGCTCCCGATTGACGGATTGCCTTCCGGGATTTACACCGTGTTGGCGGAATGGTCTTCCGGATCCCAGGCACGTAAACTGATGATCAATCGCTGATCAGCTCCTGCTGACATGCGACGCAAGCGTCTGCAGCTCGCTTTCGGATAGGTGTTCCTGAGCCCATTGGAATAATTCCCGTTCTTCTGCGCGAATGTGCCGTTCCAGGAGTCGACCGGTAGCATCCAGCCGGGATTCCAACTCCGGATCGCCGGCTGCCAGGCGCGTGGCCGCTTCCAGTTCACGATGCTCCTGTACAAGGCGATTCAACAAATCGTCGACGCCGGCGTCGCGTCCTTTCAGCATCGGGAACAGGTACTGTTCTTCCGAAATGAAATGGGGCTTGAGCGCGGTTACGAACCTGGCTTTAAAGTAGTCCAGACGGTCCGCCGGCCGATCCGGCATTCCGCGATAAGCCGGCACATCGCTCTTCAGTACCTGCGCGATCACCAAGCCGTCGTGATGTTCACGCGAAAGCGTTATCAAAGCCGGATGTCGTTTCATGGAGGCTACTTGAATCAAAACTGTCCTGCAACCTGCCGGATGATCGACAGGTATTCGTCTTTGCCTCGGCTGGTACCGAGACGGACAACGATCAACTTCTTTTTGGGCAACACATAGATATATTGGCCGAGGTGACCGATGGCTGCATAATCACCTTCCGACTTGCTGCCGATCCACCATTGACGGTTGTAGTAGGTAGCAGCGCCTTTTTCATCAACCGGCACCACGGAGCTGGTCGCCCACGCTTCAGGCACCAATTGTTTCCCGTTCCAGTTACCGCCATTCAAATACAGGCGACCGAACTTGGCGAAGTCGCGGGCTTTGGCATTGATGCAACAGAACGCTTTTTCCATTCCGTCCTTTTTATCAATGCTCCAGCTCGCGTCGTATTCCATACCGATGGGCTGCCAGATCTTTTCGTTGAGATAATCGGTCACCGTACGCCCCGTCGCCCGTTCCAGGATATCGGCCAGCAATTGCGTATTCACGCTCTTATAGTCAAAGCCGCTCATCGGCTCCTTGTCGGTGTGCAGGTGCCGTACCGATTCGCGCAGGCGGCGTCCATAGTAATACGTCGCGGCACCGGAGAATGGCGAGTAATACCCTTCGCTGAACTTCACGCCGGACGACATTTGCAAAAGGTGGTGCAGGGTCACCCGATCCCAATTATCTCTGCCTTTGAGTTCCGGCAGATAACGGGTCACGGTATCATGTTCGCTGGAAATTTTTCCTTCTCCGATGGCGATACCAACGAGCGCGGAGACATACGACTTGGCCATGGAAAAAGAAGCGACGGTCGATGACTCGGAATAGCCGTCAAAATAATTCTCATAAAGTAAACTGTCATTCCGGATGACCAGGAAAGCGACAGTAGGAGATTGAGCGAGGAACTCGTCGAGCGCCCTGGTCTCGCCGGAATGGTCCTTCACCTTGACCGTACGGCCGAACACATCGTTCTGTTGGGCATCGACAAACCGAAAGGGTTGGGTGGAAGCGGGCAGGTCCCGTTTCGGAAAGATCTTGTGATCCGTAATGTTGGAAAAATTGTACCAGAAGAATCGTCCGACTTTACAGGAAGGCAGGCAAAGCAGACAGGCAACGACTAAGGAAAACGAAAGATACCGGCGCTGAATCATGCGGTAAATTTACGGCCAAATCCCGAGCATGGGAGGTAGCCGACGGGAATTACTTACCCTCCTCCCAGCGCAGGTCGGCATCCCAGTTGGATCGGAGCGGAACGGCTTCCGGCGCGAACCGGACCAACTCCGGCTGAACCCTGCGCAGCAGGTCTCCGGTGTCCCAGCGACCGTTTTCATTTTTATCATCTATCAGCTTAACGCGATAAATGCCGGCATCGAGAAAGCCCCAACTGACGATGGTATCCTGTCGAAGGGCAGCTTCCCGGACGATGTCACCGTGATCACTCACCAACTGCAGCAGGCGGGGACTTCCCGGCTGCTGCTGCCGCAGATCGAAGCGCAACGATGCATACTCCCGTTCTCCACGCACTTTGAACTCCACAAGGGATGAATCGTTCGCCTTTCCAAACAGATCGGTAAACGCTCCCGGGAGGAACAGTACCCGATACATTCTGTCATCCGCCCATTCCGAGAAGAACGACAGCTTCCGGTGGATCGCGTCGTCCCAATGAAAGGGAACTTTTACCGGTACCGAATCTGCACTGAACCGGATGCGTGAAGAATCGATGCTGGCGACAGGTATGCGGAACTCGACGGAGAACGGCACCTTTCGTTGTTGTTTGCCGTTGACGAAACTGGTGATCGTAAAATCCGAGGCGATGATCTTTTTGGAAATACCCTGGTTCTTTTCCGCTTTCTTGAACAGCCGGAAGTCGGCCGTATCGATGCGGCCGGCTTGCAGGAATCGAATGGCCATTGAATCCGCGATCTGATTTCGGTACCAGAGCGTGACCGAATCCTGCTTCAGGTTCCATTCCCAGCCATAGGGATTTACGTAAAGGCTATCGGTGATCCATTCCCATCGCAAACCGGACGCAGGACCAGAAAACGCAAAGGCTGCCTTTCCCGCGACGATGGAGAAGCCCCGAATCAGTTTTGATTCCGGGACTTCGCGGAACATGCGCAAGCGAATCCCGGAAACCGGAACCTCGATCATGGAATCCGTAAAAGCGACACGCTCATCGCCTCCATCGTACCGGTAATTGCTGTTCAGGTCATTGACGGCAAGTACGTAGTACTTACCCGGTGATACGTTGCTGATCCTGAATTTTCCGTCGGAACCCGTGCGGGAGAAATTCGCCGGCAAGTCGGTCACCGGAACCGAATCCGGTAACGAACGATACAGCATCACCAGCGCGCCGTTGACGGGATTGTCGTTGTAGGCATCTACGACCGAGCCATCGACAGTGAGTGAATCAATAACGGATCCCGTGCTCAGCACCATCTGGTAGTCGGCTACGGGATTGGCTTCATTGTTATCGACGATACAATTCCCGAAACTAAACGTATAGGTCGTCGCTTCGCGCAGAGTATCGTCCCAGCTTACGAGAATGCTTTTTTTCCGGGCCTTGATCAAGGGAGGCTGGGCTAAGGGTGGCGATACCACGAACTGACTCGCAGCGTCTTTCAGTTGGACGTATTCATCGAAATCCAGCCGGATCGAGTTACCATGAAAACCAGCAGTATGATCCGGCGGATCGGCACGCAACAAGACGGGCGGTTTCGTATCACGCTCACCCCCTTGCGGTGCAACCTGGATCGCACAGGAAGAAACGACCAGCGCGATCAGCGCTAAGCAGCATAGACGGCGACTCATAAGCATTCCTCCAGCAGGGCGAGCACCTGTGAAAGTCCGCGTGCATCTACTTCGGAAAAGTCATTCAATTTGTCACTATCGACATCCAGAACGCCGACAATCGTTCCCTGCTTTCGGATCGGAAGCACGATTTCCGAACGCGAATCCGAGCTACAGGCGATATGCCCGGGAAACTGATCCACGTCCGGAACCTGGATGACACGGCTCTCCGCCCAGGCGGTACCGCAAACGCCTTTGCCTTTCGCAATGGTCGTACAAGCCACCGGGCCTTGAAAGGGTCCAAGAACGAGTCGTTCGATAGCAGGATCGACCAGGTAAAAGCCGACCCAGAAGAAGCCGAATGCTTCCCGTAAGGCGGCGGCAACGTTGGCCATGTTGGCCACCGGACCGACCCCGGCATCCAGCAAGGCCTTCAGTTGCGGCAGCAGCAATTCGTACCGCTCCGCCCGGGTTGCCGACTTCGGAAGTTTGATGGATTCCGCCACGGCGCAAAGATGAAAAAAAGAGGGCAGATAGCCGTCAGCGTCAGGCGGCGGCCATCCCGACGATGCTGATCCGAACACCCGGCACTTCGAGCAAGGTCTCCGCGCACGACACGAGCGTGGAGCCGGTCGTGATGACATCATCGACCAGCAGGATGTGCCGACCGGTCAAACCAGCCGGGTCGGCCGCCTGGAAAACATGCTCGACATTCCTGAAACGATCGAATCGGTGCTTGCGTGTTTGGGTTGAGGTTGCCACCACTTTCAGAAGACCATCCGGCAGAACCGTCTTACCCATGCCGGTTCCGAGTCCTTCCGCAAAACAAGCCGCCTGATTATAGCCACGCAGCCGGAGCTTCTCCGGGTGTAAAGGAACCGGAATGATCAGATCGATCGAAGCGAAAGCGGGCACCTGAAGCAAGTCCCTGCCGTACCAGGTTCCTACCTCGACGCCTACATCCGGCCGCTGTTTGTATTTGAGGTGATGGATCATGCGCTGTACGCGTTCCCCTTTGCTGAAGTGAAAACAAGCCGCAGCCGCCACCAATGGTATCTTTCCCCAGAAGTGACGTTCCACGACATTGCCCGGAAAGTGATGGAAATGCGTTCGTGGCAAACGGTACCGGCAATGCGTGCAAATAGCCTTCTCCCCTTCCACCAGGTCACGTTCGCAGGCGGCGCAGCGCAGGGGATATAAAAGCCAAAGAAAGTCCGTCCACAATCGAAGGATTCGCATGCCGCAAAGTGCTGCATGCTGTGCGCATTCACATCCACTTAATGCGGTTTCTTTAAAAGCAAACGGGCGATGACTGATCAGCCATCGCCCGTTCGTAGTATCAAGAAGAGCTTATCGTGCGGATTTGATCGCGCGCACCACCTTGGTGGCGGTCTGGTTGGTTACTTCCACCAGGTACATGCCGGGCGCGAAATCACGGCCTGCTTCGATGCGACCTTCGACCTGTTCCTTTCGGAACAACAGTTTACCGTTGGCGTCGTAGATGGTCACGGTTACAGGCTGGCCCGTCAGGATGATGAATTCTTCGGTGGTAGGGTTCGGGAACACATAAACTCCCGGGACCACTGCCGGGCCGGGTGTGATTCCCGCACAAGCGTCGAAGGTGATCAGCAGGGTATCCTGCGCGCTGCAGTTGGCCGCGTTGGTAACGGTCACCCAGACGGTCGCTACACCGATACCCGTGCCGGAACTGTCGACATTGATCGATTGCGTCGTCGCGCCGTTGGACCAACGGTACGTCACGAAGCCGGTGCCGGCGTTTACCTGCACGACAGCACTGCTACAAACAGTAGAGTCGTTACCAAGACTCACAACCGGAGCGGCGTTCACCGTGATCGATCGCTGTGCCGAATTCGTGCACCCGTTATTATCAGTGTATGTGTAGGTGATGTTAAATGTACCGGTACCGGAAACGGACGGATCGAATGCGCCGCCGGATACACCAGTGCCGCTATAGGTACCGCCCGCGGGAGAACCGCCGGTGAGGGTGAGCGGAGCGCTGTTGCTGCACTGCGCCGGCAGGGTGGCAAGTGCAACGGTCGGGAGCGGTCGCACCTGGACGTTCTGAGAGGCAGAACCGGTACAACCGTTCATATCGGTATAGAGATATTGGATGGAGTATGTTCCGATGCCGACCGACGGATTGAATTGTCCGCCGCTCACACCGGTACCCACATAGGTCCCACCTGCAGGCGATCCGCCGGTGAGGGTAACCGGTGAAGCGTTGAGGCAAACCGGATTGATCGTGGAGAACGTGACGCTTGGAGCAGCATTCACAACGATGTTCCGCTGCGCGGAATTCGTACAGCCGTTGTTATCAGTATACGTATAGGTGATGGCAAACGTACCGTTACCCGATACAGCAGGGTTGAAGGTGCTGCCACTCACACCTGTGCCGCTGTAGGTACCACCGGCAGGCGATCCGCCGGTCAGGTTCAACACAGGGGTGTTGCTGCAGACGTTGGGTAATGTTGCCAGCGTTACGTTCGGCAAAGCGTTGACGCGCCAGGTGGCGGTCGCGGAATTGCTGCAACCGGCGGCATCGGTGTAAGCGTAGGTGATCGTATGGTTACCGGCGCCTGCTACAGCGGGATCGAAACTCGTTCCGCTGACACCAGGTCCGCTGTACGTGCCGCCGGCAGGCGAACCGCCGGACAGCGTCTGTACCCCGGCATTCTGACATACCGCTGTAAAGCTTCCCAACGAAACCGTCGGAGCGGCATTCACCGTGATGGCGGAAGTATCGTTTCCGGAGCAACCGTTGTTATCCGTATAGGCATACGTCAGTACAAAAGTTCCCGTACCGGCTGTAACCGGATTGAAGCTTGAACCGCTGACGCCGGTTCCGCTATACGTGCCGCCGGCAGGCGAGCCACCGCTCAGCGTGACAGCACTTCCATTGGAACAAGCCGGAGCAAGCGTGGCAAAGCTAACCACCGGAGCGGCATTCACCCGGATGGTCGCGGTATCGGTACCGGAGCAACCGCCGCTGTTCACCGTATAGGTGATGATGTGCACACCGGCACCGGCGGCGGAAGGATTGAAATTCCCGGCGCTGACACCAGGGCCGCTGTAGGTGCCACCTGTTGGTGTTCCGGTCGTCAGCGCGAAAGCGGCGCTGTTGGTACAGACCGCATTCAGCGTATTCAGGATGACCGTGGGTTGCGTACCCACGGTGATGGTGACATGGGCAACCGCGATACAACCGCTGCCATCGTTACCGGTGACGGTATAAGTCGTGGTAACCGTAGGGGTGGCGGTGACGATCTGCGAAGTGGTAGAGGACAAACCCGTTGCCGGCGACCAGGAATAACTGGACGCGGTGCTGGCGGTGAGGGTAGCCGATCCTCCGTTGCAAAGTTGCGACGTATTGGTCGAAACCGTGAAGTTGAAACTGTTGGCGACCTGGTTGGCTTGCGGGTAGCCGGTCGTGAGGTAATTCGTTGTAAAGCCGGTGCCGTTGTATTCGATGACGGCGAAGAAGTAGCGTTCTCCGACCGTCAGGCCGGTTACAGTGACTGTTGTATCGGTTCCGTCATAGACGACATAATTTCCCGAGCCCAAATTGCTCCCCAGTCCGAATACGCTATTGGCCGTGTAATAACTTCCATCGATCGGCAGCGCATTCACCGAGCCATTCTGTCGGGCAACAACAAGTCGTCGGGTTCCATTGCCGTTGGTCCAGCGCAGGGTAAGGTCATTGCAGTTACCGGTGGCAAGCGCAAGATTGCTGGTTGCCGTAGTCGGCTGACTGGCCTGTGCCAGGGTGATCTGGGTCACCACGAAATCGGCCAGCGGGTTTCCGTATAACGTTGTGCCGCCGAAAAGCGCGGTATCGTTGAAGAAGCCCGTAGCATAGACAGCACCATAATTATCCGCGACGGCGACTCCGAACGCGGCATCGCGCCAGGGGCTGCCGGCTTTCTTCACCCATTTGATGCGTCCGCTGGTATCGTAACAGGAGACAAAGAAATCGCGGTTGCCGTAGCCATAGACCGTCAACGTATCGAAAACGCCGCGGTCGTCGAACTGCCCTGATAGGTAGATCTCATCGCGGGAAGGACTATACGCCAGACCCTGGCCGAAATCTTCGTAGATATAACCGGCGCGCTTGAGCCAGATGGGATTTCCGTTGGGGTCAACCTTCGCAAAGAAGATGTCCCAGCTACCTGCGGAAGTGATCGACAGGGAACCCAGCGTCATCGTAGATCCGAAGTAGCCAGTCGTGTAGATGTTACCCGCGTTATCCCTGGTAATCGAATACGCGCGGATCGTATCGCAACAACCGCCCATGGGAAGGATCCATTGCAGTGATCCGGAGGTGTCGTACTTGGCCAGGAATGCGCCTTGTTGCGCGCTGTTGCTGGTGATGGTCGTTCCACTAAAGGTGGCGCTTGTTCCGAAAGACCCTACGACGTAGAGGTTACCCTGTCCGTCGAGCATGGCACCACGGCCGCGATCGTCTCGGTTTCCGCCGCCTTTCCGCACCCAGACGGCCTGACCGTTGGCGTTGTATTTTGCGATGTAGCAGTCTTGACCACCGTTGCTACTGGTGATGTTGATGCCGCCGAAATTGGACGTTCCGCCGAAGCCTCCGGTCCAATAAGAGTTACCATCGGCATCAACAGCAAGTCCGCGCGCGCGGCAGTCGCTGGAACCACCGGCTCGCCGAACCCATTGAAGGTTACCATTGTTATCATATTTCGCAATGAACGAGTCATTGGCGCCGCCGACAGTAATGGAGTCGGTAGGCGAGAAATAGCAGGTCGTTTCAAATTCACCGACGATGTACACATTGCGTTGCGCATCCAGTCCGATGGCCGAGCCGGCATCGCCGTCGGTTCCGCCGGCATGCTTCATCCAGAGGAGGGTACCGGTGGGTGAGTATTTACAAAGGAAGATGTCGTGCTGGCCGGCGGAATAAAAGGACACGCCTCCGCCGAAGTCGGTTCCAAATTCACTCTGACCGACAACATATACATAACCGGAGTCGTCGGTGATGATACCGTTTCCGTACTCGTATCCTTCGGACAGACCGGTTCGGGACCATTGGATGGTTTGCGCCTGAGCCGTAAGTGTGGTGGCTAAAACGGCAATAAACAGGACGCGTAACAGCTTAAGCATGGCGGATTGGATTTTTTCGCTCTATGGTAATCGAATCTGGGGCTACAAAGTTACCGCAGCGAGGGGCATGTAAATCACGGCTGTAAGGTTTTTACGAAATCTTCATGAAGACGCCACAAAAAACCGGAAGCCGGGCTGTTACGCCCGGTTCCGGTACACAAACACACACCTACACAAACTGTTTTATTCGACGATAAACCGCCCCTGTAGCCGTTTTCCGGAGGTTTGGCAATCGATGAAGTACTGATACAAGCCAGGACTTTTACCTTCCCGCTTTATTTCAAAACGGTCAGAATTCGTCCTTATTTTTTCCAGAAGCTGCCCATTCAGATTAAAAACGCTTAATACAGCCTCATCGGCGGCATCGTTTCGGAAGTACAACCTGGCTTTTTCACACTCGAGAGTATCAAAACGCCAATTCGAAAACTGCCCGCTTTACTTTTTAAACGAATTCGGAATAATTCTTTACCAGATATTCCGGCAAGATCAATGAAAATTCGCTTTTGAGAATTGAGATCGTGCCATTATTCATGATGCTGTTGTAAAGGATCTCGCAAGTCTGAAAAAACGGACCGCCTCACACCAGGCGATCCGTTTATTACACACACACTACCTGTTAATCCATTACTATCCGGCCGGAGTACGAGCGATCCGAAGAACTCCAGATGATCACATACGAATATACTCCCGCGGCCAGCTTGCCGCGTTGCAGCTCGAAGCGGTCGCCGGTGGTCATTTGCTGTATGACTTCGCGTCCATGGATGTCGATCACCTTCAGCATCACCTGCTCCGCTCCTTCGTTCCGGAACAGCAGGAAAGCTCGATCGTGCATCGGATTCGGGAAGAAGACGGCCCGGTCGCTCGGCACCACCGGCACTTCAATCGCCGTCGGGATCACCGACACCATCGAGTTCCAGACGGTGTTCGTTTCCACCGGCGCGTTCAGATCGAAATAAATAAACGCCGTGTTCTCGACCCGGGTCTTTTCGGGCAAGCCCTGTAAGGATTTGATACGGTAACGAACGAAGCCGTTACTGCCGGGCTCGTCCACGTTACTGTCGGGCAGCAGGATGTTGTTGAAGGTGAAGACCGCCGCGCGGTTGCTGTCGATGCTCAGCTCCACCGGGTGACTGGAGGCCACCAGTTCGAGCGTAGTCAGGTCGAGGCCGGCATCGATCGTGTCGCGGATGATGACCACGAAGGCCGTATCGGTACCCGTATTCTGGAAGCGGATCTTGTAGTCCAGGGTATCGCTGAAAAGGGTATAGTGCTCAACCGAATCGACACCCGCCGGTATCACCGCCTTGTCGTTGGGGTCGTAGGAACAGGTAACAGTCTGTGACATGGACGTTGCATCGGAGAACATCGGTGTGCCACCACTGTCGGTGACATTGACTCGAACCGTGGTGGTGACGGTGCCGGAAAACGGCTGTACCACGCCATATGTAAATGTCTGACTCCCCATCGGCTGCAGGTTGGAAAAAGCCCAGGTCAGCGTATCACCGCTGATGACGGCCGTACCGGGACTGAAACCGCCCGTGTAAGTCTGGTTGGCCGACTTGATAACCTGAAGGGTACCTTGGCTGACAACGTTGCTTCTGTTGGTGATGGTAACATAATTGACCACCGACCAGGAGCAACGGGCGATTCCCGGATTAAAGGAAATAGCAGTCGTATAATCGGCGGCAGTGGATCGCAGTCCGAAATCCAGGCCGGTCTGATTTCCCGTGTTGGTAAAGGTGTAGGTAGCAGGACTGGACGACAAATAAAACAAGCCGTTGGTCGATTGCCAGCTTACATCGTGTGTTCCCAGGACGGCTCCGATCGAGAACAGTCCGGCATTATTTGAAAATGAATAAGCGCTATCCGGCGAAGCAAACACCCGTTGCCCGCTGATCGGCGGTTCGCCTACATCAAAAGCGCCGTTATTGTTCGCGTCAAAATAGATGGAACCACTCAGGTACGAGGGCGCATCTACCACTGTAAAGACAGAGTCGAGGTAGTGTTGACCTCCGCTGATCACGATGTACAAACGGTAATCGCCCATAGCCTGTCCGGAAGGAATGTTGAATACCAATTGCACCTGATTTTGTGAAAGCACGTTGAAAACGGTATTGGTCAGGTACAAACTAGCACCACCTCCTACACGAGTAAGGTACCCGTAGCTGATATTTCCCCAGGGATTACCACTGGTGGTGAAGATGTTGTCGTACGCGTTAACCGTTGCGTTGATATTGGCTTGCCCCCGAAAACCCACGCGAGGCGACATCGCGTACAAGGGATCGATCGCGCCGATATCCAGGCCGCTCGTATTGTTATTGCTCACCGTGACCGGTATTGTGGACGGGCTGGTAAAATGATACTGCCGTCCGGGCGAACCTGCAGTCAAGGTGTAGGATCCATTCGCGACACCGAAACTGAAATCTCCATTGGTATTGGTATAGACGGTGTAGTTGGACGGTCCGGTCAATTGGACAACCATGTTTGACAAGCCGGTTTCACCACCATCTCGTATCCCATTGGCGTTTGCATCATAGTACAAGCTTCCGGAAACATACCCATCCGGCGGATTGATCGTGAAAGCGCTGTACAGCGTATCATAATAGTAGACCCAGGGCATACCCGGATCAAGGGTTGTCACACAAACGTCGTAAACCCCGGCCACTGCATTGGTAGGAATATCCCATGTAACATCCGCCACATCCTGGGTGTTCACAAAGGCATTCCAGTTGCCACCCATATAATTGAACACACTAATGCTACCGGATCCGTTGCGCAACTCGACATTTTCCAGGTTTCCCCACTGACTGATACTTGTGAAGAAAATGTTGCTACCGGTGATCGTGGTCGTGATCTGGTTCTGTCCGACTGTTCCGGAGTTCGGCGTGATCGCCGTTAACGATTGGGCGGAGAGTTGAAGCTGCAGGCCGACGAAGCCCAGCAGGAGCAGTAAAAGTTTTTTCATGGTCAGTGTGGTTAGACAGGGCGAAAAGTAGGCAAGTGGTTGATACACACAAAGAAAAACGAATCAAAATCCAAGTATTTTGATGATGAAACAGTTTTCATAGGTGAATGCATCTTTCCCGTGGGTGACCGAAACCGATCAATCGATTGCCCAGGATAAAAGAAATGGAAGTAAGCTGCCTCAGGCTCTCTCCGGAACGATCCGGTGAACATTGACCTGGATCGTAAGCTGGTTCCGCACTACCCGGATCGTGTGATGGGAATAACCCGGAAGCAACGACAACGATTTGAAGAACTCCGCTGCGAATGTACGGTTGGGTTCGCTGATCAGTATTACGGATCCTTTGTCGAGGTAATGTCCGATCAAGCTTCGGATAAACGGAAAAGCACGCGACTCATACGCAATATCGGAAGCCAGGACAAGATCGGCCTCCGGAAGATCTTCGCCTTGCCTCCAATCGAACTGGCGTACACTGGCCGGTCGTTGGATGTTTCGTTCCCAATTGTAGCGAGCCAACTCCAAAGGTTCGGAAAGATAATCCGTCAACAGTACTTCCGCACCCAGCCTTCCCGCCACTATGCCGGGCAGTCCGAGCCCACAGCCGATCTCAACGACTTTCTTTCCCATTACCAGGGACGGGTGCAGGAAAAGGTACTCCGCTAATCCGATCGCGGCGGGCCAGATCTCCGCCCAATAGGGTATCCGTTCATCCGTTACATCCGGGTGTGTGCTGGGCTGATTGAGCAGTTGGGCAAACAGCGCATCGATATCCGCCACCCGTGCCATGGAGAAATCATGACCGGCAAGCGTGATCAGCTCGTGCGACAAGGGGAAACCCTGAAACTCCTGCATCCGCGATAAAGGTCGGAAACCCGGTTGGAAATGCGGTATCTTTGATCGACAAACTCCTTACCGGCTTGCGGCTCGTCCAATACTTTTTATTCAGTTTCTTTTTGTTGGCGCTCACCCCAAGCACCAACGCACAATCCGCTTTTGTCACCCGCCTCGACCTCGGGCTGGGGAGTGAACGCAAGCTGCTGGTGGAATGGCTGATCCGACAGGGCTTCGAGACTGACACGCTCTCTCAACCCGTCACCGAAACGATGGCACAGGGCATCAGTACGGTATTAGGAAAGGAACTTTTCGGGGAGACCTACCAGAACCGGGAAGGCAATATCCGGGTGCGCCTGTTCACAGACCAGGCGAATGTCGTACAACGACTACAGGTACAGATGGCCAATCCTGCTCCGGGCGAAGCGTATAATTTGAAGTCGTCCTTCCGGACATCGGGCTACTCCACCGGCTCTGAGTTTACGAATCAGGAAGACAACACCCATTCACTCCTGCTGGAAAAGGAAGATCGTCGCTTTACCCTGGTGGAATCGGACGATGGCAGTTGGCTGCTGTTAAATGGGCAAATGCGCTAAGTTGTCATTGTCTCTGATCTTCAGGCACCGGAATTGTTCCATCGCTCGCCGGAAATGCAACCTGGGTTCAGGTTGATTATCATCCCATGAGCTGTTTGTTCTCTTTGTCACGTAACCGAATACTGCTACCGCAATGCCGCCATTTGTCCGTTTTGCGCCATTCAACAATAGCAATTCAGATTAATAAACGGCATGCCTGAGCCGGTTGATACCTGACTGAAAGTATCTGCATCCTCCGTTCGATCAGCGTTCCAGGCACATTTGGCAGGGCGGAAGCCGGCATTAAAAAGCTGAACAACGGGTCCGAACTACTGAATTACCCCGTCAAATCCTTATCTTTACTAAGGAGTAAAAAGTGGCGGAAAGTTGTTGCGACCGACTTTTCGAAAACGGTGACTGAATAAATACGGCAATCTCATTCCGTTTCAGAAGCCATCCTGCAGACTTGTACAATAATGGAATTGGCCTGATGGAACAATTCATTTCCCGCGTAAAGTCATCACTGGCCGAGCGGCTGGAGCTTGCCCAATCCTTCGGTAAAATCGGAGAATGGGAGTTCGATTTCCTGAGTGGATCGGCGATCTGGTCGAAGGAGGTGTATAATTTCTACGAAGTCGACTTGGATCTGCCACCGGTACTCTTCCACGAAAGCGATGAATATTATCGACCGGAAGAAAAAACAAGACTCTTCAGTCTCATTGAACGCCTGCGGCTTACGCGGACCGCTCAACAGGACGTATTTCAGGTCCACTTACCGAACGGCAAGGTCAAATGGCATCGTTCGCTCCTGATCCCGGAAGTCGATGTGAACGGACAATTGGTGCACATGCACGGCTTGTTGCAGGACATCACCGACGAGATGATGGCCCGGACACGACTGAAAGAAGAACAGGTTTTCTTCCAATCGGTGCTGGACAGCATTCCGGCTGATATCGCCGTATACAGCGAAGACCAGCGCTATCTATACATCAACGAGACCGCAGTGGCTGACGCCGAGGCGCGAAAGTGGATCGTTAACAAGAACGACTTCGACTACTTCACCATGCGCGGCCTGCCACTCGACCGGGCCTATAAACGGCAGGCGCAGTTTCGCTCCATGCTGGAGGGAAAGGAAAAAAAGTTCTTCGAGGAACATTCCGTTAAGAACGGGAAGGACATTTATAAGCTTCGACAGTTCGCTCCTATCTGGGACAAACAAACCGGCAAGTTGCGGTACGTCATCGGATACGGCGTCGACATCACCGACTGGAAATTGTCCGAACAACGCCTGGTCAGTTCCGGCATCGCGATGGAAGCTTCGACCGACGGTATCGCGATTCTGGGTGCTGACGAGACCTATCAGTATCTCAATAACGCACACATCTCGATGTTCGGATACGACGCCGAGGAAGACCTGAAAGGGAAAACCTGGAGAGCCATTTATCCGAATCCCGAAGTTGAACGCATTGAAAAGATCCTGCTCCCGCTCTTGATGCAGGAGGGTTATTGGCAGGGCGAGACGGTGGGCAAAAAGAAGGACGGAACGCTGTTTCACCAGGAGATCACCTTGTCCGCACTTCCCAACGGCGGGATGATCTGCATCTGTCGTGACATCAGTAAGCGACGGGAACGGGATGAGGAGATGCAGAAGCTGGCCCTGGTATCCAACCGCTCGAACAATATCATCCTCATCCTGGACAATCAGCGAAGAGTCGATTGGGTCAACGATAGCTTCCTGCGTCTGACGGGGCGCACCAAGGAGGAAGTGCTCGGCACGCGCTTTCCCTCCGAAACACCGGGCTGGAGCAACGACAACCTGCCGCCCTGGCTGCAATTCGGTATGCACCAGCACCAACACATGAAAGGCGAGCTGGCTTATTACACCGCAACCGGGGAAGAAATATGGCTACAGGGTGAGATCAACCCGGTGTACGACGATAACGGGGAGTTTCGCTACAGCGCGTGCATCCTGAACGATATTACCCTCATCAAGGCAGCCGAAAAGAACGCGCTCACGGCCCTTCACAAGGAGCGCGCGCTGAGTGAACTCAAATCGCGGTTTGTCAGCCTTGCCTCGCACGAATTCCGTACGCCACTCGCCGGCATCCTGTCCAGTACCGACATCATCCGTGAATACGCCGACACGATCGAGGATGAGGCAGCCGTGCGTATTCTTAACCATACCGACCGGATCGCCGAAGAAGTGTTACGCATGACGGAGATCATGAACAATGTTTTGTTGCTGGGGAAAATGGATGCAGGCAAGATCCCATTCAGGCCGGGCTCGGGCGATATACACGAGTTCATTCAGACCCATCTGCGAAGAGTCAGTACCGCGTTTCGTGAACGCGTCCGCTTCAATGGCCCCGGACGCCCGGTCCACACCCGCTTCGACCCGAATCTTCTCGACCACATCCTCAGCAACCTGTTGTCCAACGCGGCCAAGTACAGTCCGGCTGAACTGGACATAATCGTCGATCTCCTGCCGGACGAAGCCGATGGAATTCAGATCGTGGTCCGAGACAAAGGCATCGGCATTCCCGCCAAGGAACTGCCGTTCCTGTACGAATCTTTCTTCCGCGGCTCCAACACCAACGACTTTCACGGAACCGGGCTGGGTCTTCCCCTGGTCAAACAATTCGTGGATCTGCACGGATGGTTCATCCGCATACAAAGTGAAGAGAACAACGGAACCGACGTTACTATTATTATCCCTACCGAGTCATGAATGAAGTGAAGAAGAAGATCCTGGTCGTCGACGATGAAGTCAGATTACGGGAGAATATTTGCGAGCTGCTCGACCTGAACGGCTTCCTGACAGCCGCGGCTGAGAACGGACAGCAAGCCGAGCAGCAGGTCCGGGAATTTCAACCCGACCTCGTGATCTGCGACATCCGGATGCCGCTGATGGACGGATACGAATTCCTGCAACGACTACGCGAAAACACGGAACGAAAAGACATCCCGTTGATCTTCATCTCCGCGAAGGTCGAACGCGACGACATCCGGAAAGGCATGAACCTGGGCGCCGACGACTACCTGACCAAACCGTTCATGAAAGATGAGCTCCTGCAAGCGGTCACGACACGCCTGAAAAGGAAAGAACAGATGAGTGCGGGTCATCAGACCGATGTGCAGAACGCCAAACTCCAGTACACGCGTGAAGAGGTCATGCAGCACCTCCGAAAACTCACAAAATCCGAACGGCACATCCTGCGAAGAGTGGCCGAAGGCAAGACCAGCAGGCAGATCTCCGAAGAACTCTTCATCAGCTTCAAGACCGTGGAAAATCACCGGTCCAACATATCCGAAAAACTCGGTATCAGCGGAACGCTTTCGCTGATCACCTACGCGTTTTCCATCAAACCATTCCTCGATTCCATCGAGTAAGGGTGTTCCCTCATTTTATCCCGCTCCATTGGAAATACGTAACCGACCAGAGATCTTACAGTGCAATTCGAACTTCAGTTCCGATTGAATGAGTTACTTGGTTGCAGCCCCGGCATCCCGCAAGATGCCGGGGTTCGCATTTATTCCCCCTGCAAGCCCGTACCTTTTCGGCCGTGAAACCCATCAGAATTTCCGTCCTGCTGCCGTTTTATCACGAAGGTTCCCTGCTGGAGGAAGCCATGGAGAGCGTACGTCATCAGCATTGTGATGGATGGGAATTGGTTCTGGTCGACAGTCAGGCGGATGACCGGACGCGTTCCATCGCAGCCCGATACGCAATATCCGACCCAAGGATCCGCATGGTCACCGCGAACGCGCCGGGAATCAGTGCAGCCCTGAACACCGGTCTTTCCGAATGTGCCGGCGCTTACATCGCACGCATGGACGCCGACGACCGGATGCATCCTGAGCGTCTCTTGAAACAAGCGGACTTCCTCGACAGTCATGCAGCGATCGACTTAGTCGCAAGTCGTTGTACGGTCTTTCCTGAGACACCGGAGAATGAAGGTTACCGGCTATTCGTAACCTGGCAAAACGAAATACTGACGCCGGAGGACCATCGCCGCAACCGGTTCATCGAATCACCCATTGCCCATCCTTCCGTGATGTTCAGAAGATCCTTGATCGATCGCTATGGAGGTTATCGCGAGGATGGCGTACCGGAGGATTATGAAATGTGGTTGCGTTGGATGGATGCCGGAGTTCGTATTTCCAAGCTGCCGGAGTTCCTGCTGGAATGGCGCGACCACTCCGGGCGATTGAGCAGGATTCATCCGGATTACTCCCTGGATGCCTTCCTCCGTGTCAAAGCCCGCTACCTGGCAAGCTGGCTGCAGCAACATCCTCCGGGTGATCGACCCTTGGTCGTCTGTGGCGGAAGCCGGAACATCAGGAATAAGCTGGAGGTCTTGCAAGGTGAAGGCATTCGCTTCGACGCCTATACCGATGTAGTGAATCGCCCGGGGCATCCGCTCCGCTATATCCCGGTCTCGTCCCTTCCGGCGCCAGGAGAGGCCTTTTTCATCAATTTGATCGGGCAACGGGGAGTTCGGACAGCGATCCGGCAACTTCTAATGGAACAGGGACATCAGGAGGAACAAGACTTTATTTTGCTCGCCTGATCCCGGTCGACTCCGGTTTTGTCCCATTCAGAAGACCCAAATACCTGACCGGCATGGTTCATTCGTCTCAAGGCACATCCCGACCATACTTTAGTGCAACATTGTCCGGCTCACTCCACGTTGTCAGGTGACCCCTGGCGACGCCAAACAGGAGTTTTAGTGATGTGTGTTTCCGGTTTTCAATGCCGCCGCCGGACTGCGCTGTGTGGACGCAGGCCGGCGGTCCATTTTATCCCAGCCCTGTTTACAGATTCATTTCGATCGCTCCTTTCCCCCCGCTTCGTTTTTGTATGATTGCAACTACGAACCAATGCAGGAAACAGCATGTTATTGATCGCCGACGGCGGATCGACCAAAGCCGACTGGGCCGTCCTTGAAGACAATGGCCAGGTACGGCTGTTGAGCTCGGAAGGATTCAATCCGAACCAGCATGATGCGCAACAGATCGCGTTGAAACTGGCAGGCGACCCGGCACTGATGGCGCTGGCGGAACAGGTCAGCAGTGTCCGGTACTTCGGTTCGGGTTGTTCTTCGCCGGAACTGAAAGCCATCGCAGGCGCCGGACTTCGCGCCTTCTTCAAACACGCTTCCATTGAAGTGGACCATGATGTCCAGGCCGCAGCCCTGGCGGTTTGCGGAAACACACCGGGCATTGCCTGCATCCTGGGAACCGGCAGCAACGCCTGTTACTTCGATGGCAGGCACGCTCAGCCGGCGCGTTCGGGACTCGGCTATATCCTGGGCGACGAAGGCAGCGGCACCTGGTTCGGGAAGCGACTGGTCACCCGCTATCTGTACGGATTGATGCCGGACGACCTGAGCCGGGAATTCGACAAACACTACGCCTTGACCCGCGACGAAGTCATTCGTCGTGTGTACCGCGAAAGCGGAGCGAACAACTGGCTCGCTTCCTTCGCACCCTTCCTGAGCATGCATCGGGAACATCCCTGGATACTCGAAACGCTGGATGCGGGATTCGCTGAATTCTTCGAACTCTGCGTACGTCCGATCCAAGTCCCGACACCGCTGCCGGTTCATTTCGTCGGCAGCATCGCCCACGCCTTCCAACCGGAACTGATCCGGACCGGTACGCGGCTGGGGCAGCCGGTCGGTACGATCCTTCAAAAACCCATTGAAGGACTGGTTCGACACTTCCGTCAGCTTCATTAACCGCATAGCTGTACACAGTCGGGCGAATAACTTTCATCAGGACCTTGCGTATCCAAGTACGATTTTACCGTATTTGACAGCATAACACTTCCCGGCATGGCGCAAACGAATCCGACGATCAGCAAGGGCGCATTACCGACGCTCATCACCGTCTGCTTCTTCTGGGGCTTTGTAGCCGCTTCGAACGGCATCTTCATCCCGTTCTGCAAGACACATTTCCAGTTGAATCAGTTTCAGTCGCAACTGATCGACACCTCCTTCTACGGCGCCTACTTCTTCGGCTCCCTGCTGTTATATCTGATGTCCGGAGTTTCAGGTGTCGACATCCTCAACCGGATCGGCTACAAGAACGGGATCATCATCGGATTGTCGATGTCGGTGATCGGCGCGCTCAGTCTGGCATTTGTCTCGGTATCGGCTTCAGCTACGTTCGCGATGGTGCTCGCTTCGTTCTTCATCATCGCGCTGGGCTTTTCACTGCAGCAGACAGCCGCTCAACCGTTCACCATCGCGCTGGGAAGTCCGGAGACCGGCGCGCACCGGCTCAACCTGGCTGGCGGCATCAACTCGCTGGGCACATTGCTCGGTCCGCTGGCGGTGAGTTACATGCTGTTCGGCGATTTGCAAAACGGCGGCACCGCGACGATTCAGTCGATCCAAACCCTGTACCTCACCCTGGCAGGACTCTTTCTCTTCGTGGCCTTGTTCTTCCTGTTCTCGAAGAACCTCCCCACCATTCACCAGGAAGAGCACGTGGAAAAGAGTTCGAAGGCGACGAATATCCTTTTTCTCATCTCCATTCCGACGGTGCTCATCTTGTTCTTCAACGACCTTATACCTGAAGCGGACCGTGTATATGTGGTCATCGGTTCATTGATCGTAATACTTGGCCTGCTCTTCTACGCCATGGGGGCAGCCGCGAAGAACAAGCAGGGCTGGGGCGCCATGCAATACCCGCAACTGGTGCTGGGCATGATCGCGATCTTCGTGTATGTCGGGATGGAAGTGACGGTGCAAAGCAATATGGGCGCGTTGCTGAAACAACCGGAGTTCGGCGGGCTCGACGAAAAATACATTTCGCAGTTCATCTCGCTCTATTGGGGTAGTCTCATGATCGGTCGCTGGACCGGCGCGGTGGCGGTATTCAAAGTGTCGCCCTCGGTAAAGAAATTGCTGACCGTAATCGTTCCGTTGATCGCCTTCGGGGTCATCCTGTTCGTGAACCACCTGCGCGGTAACGATGTGGAGAACCTGTACGTCTATGTACTGTGCGTACTTGTCCTGATCGCCGCCTTCCTCTATGCGAACGAACAGCCGGTTCGCATGCTCTTTACGGTCGCTGCGCTTGGGACCCTCGCGCTGCTTGTCGGATTGTTTACGACCGGGACGGTGAGCACGTACGCCTTCATCAGCGCGGGCTTGTGTTGCTCGGTCATGTGGCCCTGCATTTTCGCATTGGCGATCATGGGACTTGGAAAATACACCAGCCAGGGTTCGGCATTTTTGATCATGATGATCCTGGGGGGCGCCATCATTCCGCCGGCGCAAGGTGTCATCTGTGATCTGGACAAGCATGCGCCGGGAGGGATCCTGGGCATGAGCTACACGCACTTCTCGTACGTACTTCCGCTACTCTGTTTCATCTACCTGGCCTGGCATGCCCTGCGTACGTCGGGTATCCTGAAAGCGCAGGGGTTGCAGGTGGAGACGCCTGCAGCCGGACATTGAACCGGTCAGGGATCGATCATGCTGAACTTCTTCCGGATCACACCGGCATCGGTGATGAAGCTGAGGTAGTACGTACCTCCCGAAAGTCCCGTCGGCATATGCAATATCAGAACCGTTTCCAGATCGCGCTGTTCGCAGACCGGCGTCCCGATCAGGGCTCCGTTTAAGTTGTGCAGCTTTACGCCGGAAACACGCGAAGGACAATGGACGACCAGGGTGCCGCCGACAGGCAGGGGATTCGGACCCATGCGAACCAGATGTTCCGGCATCACATTGCTGATTCCTACCGCCGATGGAAATCCATAAAAAGTGACCGTATTATTCCCCGCGTTGGGAATCGCCAGCGTATCATCCACCACATTGTAAAAGATATCGGCCGGATTGGAAAGTCCGCTCACCACCGTTGCAGGAGGAGCAGCGAAGGCGCTATCGAAGCGCACAATGGATTGACCGCTCCAGTTACTTACATAATAACGACCGATCGCGTCGCGGGTGATGCCGTCGCAGCTACCAAGCGTCGTGGTAACAACCGTGGTGACGGCATACGTGGCAAGGTCGATCGCACGGATCGGCGCGTTACTACCCCAGTTCACGAAGACGCAACGATTGTTGTATCCGTCGAAGACGATTCCGTTGGGCGTATTCGGCAACGAAGTGGCAACCGGCGCGAAAGTCTGCGATGCGATGTGAACGCGGATGATGCTTTTCGTCGAGAAATCCGTTGCAAAAAGATTGCCCGCATTGTCGTGGGTCAATCCGTTCAGGAAACTTCCGCCGACATTCAGGTTGTAAACCGGCGTTCCATCGGAAAGCAGATACCCTTTGATACTGCCGCCGCTGCAACAGAACACCGTATCGCCGACGATCTCGATTCCGTACGGACCACTGGTGGTGGAGTTGACCAAGACGCTCAGGTTGCCCAGGCTGTCGCGGCTCAGGATCTGGTGACTGCTCGTATTTCCAATCAGCCAACGGCGGTTGACGTAATCGAATTCGGCGCTTTCGGGGCCATTATAGGATTGGCCGATGGCCAGGAGCGGGAGCATGGCCAGCAAGAGTGCGTAGAGGCGGTTCATCATGGCGGCAAGATAGAGAATCCGACGACCGGCTTCGCAAGGGTGAAATCAGGAAAACATTATCTTGTAGGACCATCTCCACAGCACCATGCGCCATACTTTCCTGATCGCCGTCTGCATTGGCCTTTTTCTTCATTCCCATGGCCAGGGTACGCTCCCGAAGGAACGCTCCGCGGAAATAGTCCAGAAGATCATCCGCGAAAAACTTCGTCCGGGATTTCTGGATAATCCGGAGGTCCGGAAACATCTGCCGGCCACCCTGCAAGCCGAATTTCAGCAAGAGGCCCGAACCGCGAATATCACCGAAGTGGTGGTGAGTGGCGGAAGTGAAGCGGAGTCGGAAGTGCATGCCACCGGCAGCCCTCAAGACAGCACCATCCTGATCGTTTCTTCCAATACGGTCGACCCCAACGGTTCCGGCGCAACCGATGTTCCTGTCAATCACATTTATTATAGCCATGATTTCGGTTCCACCTGGCAACGCAGCGCATTCGATCCATTGCCCGTAACAAGCGGCGTCACCATAGCCGGAGGCGGGGATCCGAATTTCTGCTACGACATGAACGGCAGGATCTATACCAGTTGGATCAATTTGTACTTACAGGGTTTCACCTCCGTCACCTGGGACCTGCTCTGGGCCTATTCCGACGACGATGGCGTGACCTGGCAGCGGGGCACCGATCCCGCTATTATCAGTACGACGGGTCCGATTACTGCACTGTTCGATCCCACTCAGTTCAACGGGCCGATCGCGGACAAAGAATGGCTCGCTGTCGATCGTGGATTTTCATCGTACGCGAACACGGTGTACTGTGTTTACTATGAAGCCGGAGGCCCCGCGAACCTTAACGCGATAGCCGTTCGGCATTTAAGCCCCGGTTCGGGGAGTTTTTCGTCTTCCACGTATGTGACCGATAATTCGTTCGTCTTCGTCCAGTTCGGCTCCATCGATGTTGCCGCCAACGGGAGAGTACACGTTTCGTTTTTCGGTTCAACGGACAATGTCAACTACGGCGTGTACCACTCATTCTCCGACGACGGCGGGCTCACCTTCAATACACCACAACTTGTCAGTGAAGCGCAAGTGCCCAATTTCTCATCAGGTCAATCCGGACAGACCATTGCCGGCATCAACGTTGATCGCATGTACCCGTGCGTGTACCTGGCCGTGGACAAATCCTACATGCAGACCAATTCCGGGAATGCATATCTGGTCTGGTCGGCAAATGGTGTGAACGCGCAGGGAACGACGGGCATGGACATTTACTTCAGCAAGTCGACCGATGAAGGACAAACCTGGAGCCCGGCGATCGTGCTTAACAACACGGCACCCGGAGACGCCTCCGATCAATTCTACCCGAACCTGGCGGTGAGTTACGGAGGGATCGTCGCGGTCGGTTGGTACGATCGACGGAACCATCCCGGCACGGCCAACACCGACTATTACATGGCCTGGTCGTTCGACGGCGGAACTAGTTTCAACAACGACATTCCCGTCAGCGACGCCCCGACCGATTTCAATACGATCGGGTCCGTCAATCAGGATTTCGGTATCGGAGAATACAACGGACTCGTCGTGACGGAGAACTACGGCATTCCCGTATGGGGTGATGGCAGGACGAACGACGGCGAATTGGATCTGGTCGCGGCCCTGGTACCCTTTCGTTTTAACACCGGACTTCCCGCTCATACGGGCAGCATCGCTTCCATGGGCATTGCACCCAATCCGGCCGGCAGCTTCAGCCGGGTGGAGGTCAACCTCCTTACTGCCGGCACGTATCGCCTGCAAATCGTGGATGCTCGTGGACGCATTTGTACAACAAGCACCTTGCAACTCCCGGCAGGCGTCAGCAGGATTCCGATTGAATCCCATCAACTTGCTAACGGCCATTATACTATCCTGTT